>Ga0315535_1000100_pt1 | contig 52941 bp, 42 predicted proteins | sample SalMarSW160220MG_2_FD_203092 | JGI IMG/M metagenome (GOLD analysis project Ga0315535, IMG submission 203092) | Salt marsh sediment microbial communities from the Plum Island Ecosystem LTER, Massachusetts, United States - Salt Marsh Sediment SW1602-20 ... | reverse complement strand
GGGCAGACCTAGACAACCTCATTGTAGTACATGGAGGTGGAAGTTTCGGTCACCCAACCGCTGCTAAATACGGCATAAAAGATGGTTATAAAGAAGACCCAACTCAAAAGTTCGGTTTTGCCGAAACTCATCATATGATGACCGTGCTCAACGGGTTGGTTATGGATGCGCTCATCTGGCACGAGATTCCAGCTGTCAGTGTTGCTCCTTCAAGCTGCGTAGTTACAGAAAATGGAAGAGTCAAATTCTTCGATGAGACCGTTTTCAAATCCATGGCAAAACTCATCTTCACCCCTGTCATGTACGGTGATGCCGTCATGGACGAAAAGCTTGGTTTCACAGTTCTCTCAGGCGATCAACTTGTAGCGTATTTAGCAATCAGGTACAAAGCGACAAAAATCGTTGTAGGAACTGACACAGATGGCTTATTTGATTCCGACCCCAAAACAAACCCCAACGCCAAACCATACAAAAACTTGACCCTAAAAGAACTTAAAGAAATTCAGCCTAAACTCGGCAAAGCTACAGGATCCGACGTCACAGGTGGAATGGCCGGCAAAATTTCAGAGCTGATACCCGCAATCGAAGCAGGAGTCCACGTTACAGTCACAGGCGCCACGAAAGGGTTATCTATTTACAGAGCCTTAACAGACCAAAGCGTGTTAGGCACTGAAATAGAGAAGGCGTAAGATGGCAGAAAAAACTGGCAAACGCAAAGTAGATCATATTCGTATTTGCTTAGACCAAAAAGCACAAGCTAAAAACGTCACCGCAGGTTTTGAAGACATCCAACTTGTTCATCGTGCGCTGCCCGAAATCAACAAAGCAAAAATCAGTCTTTCAACCACTTTTTTAGGCAAGAAATTTAATGCCCCTATAATTGTTGGGGCTATGACAGGCGGCGCCAAAGAAGCCATCCAAATAAACGCATCCATCGCGGAAGCTGTGGAGCAACTAGGTTTGGGTATGGGGTTAGGCAGCCAAAGAGCTGCAATCGAAAATAAAAAACTTGAAAAAACCTACAGTATAGCGCGCAAGAAAGCCCCTCATGCATTCCTAATTGCAAACGTAGGGGGAGTCCAACTTGTCCATGGATACGGCCTAAAAGAAGTCAAGAAAATTGTAGAAATGATCGATGCTGACGCTGTCGCAATTCACCTTAACGCATTGCAGGAAGCTGTGCAGCCGGAAGGACAAACCAATTTTCAAGGTGTACTTTCAAAAATTACCGAAATCGCTGGTGCGATAGATATTCCTATTATAGTAAAGGAAACAGGGGCTGGGATCTCAGCTGAAGATGCTGAAGCACTCGAGAAAGCAGGCGTAAAAGCAATCGACATCGGCGGGTTGGGCGGAACTAGTTTTGCCGCTGTCGAATACTACCGCTCAAAAGCGTATAAGGATGTCTACTTAGGTGAAGCATTCTGGGACTGGGGCATTCCTACAGCAGTTAGTTTAATCGAGAATGCTCAGTCTGTTAAATTGCCCTTAGTTGCATCTGGCGGTGTGCGAAGTGGAACTGACATAGCCAAAGCCATAGGATTGGGCGCAAGTCTAGCTAGCACCAGCCAACCTATTCTCGAAACTGCAGTTAAAGGAACAATGGAAACTCTAGAAAAACTAAATTGCATAATTGAAGAACTTCGAAATGTCCTGTTCCTTGTCAGTGCAGAAAAAATAACCGATTTAGCAAAGACCCCTCTTGTAATTACGGGAAAAACCGCTCAATGGTTGCAAGCCCGAGGGTTTAATATAAAAAAATATGCAAAAAGAGGCGCAAAATAGTTTGGACATAGAAAAATTCCTTGAAGAAACCGCACCATTGATCGACCGAGCTATAGAAAACTATATTCCACGTAAATTTAGCAAAGACTCAGTTCTTTTCAAAGTAAACCCTCCAATGTATAGCTACAACTTAGAGCCTCTAAACAAAGCAATAGCTGACCCTACTTGGGATATTCTCGATCGCGGAGGAAAAAGATGGCGACCTGCCCTCTTTTTAATAATCTGCGAAGCTTTGGGAAAAAAAGCCGAATACTACCTCGACTTCGCAATAATTCCAGAGGTCATTCATAACGGTACACTCGTTATCGACGACATCGAGGACTCCTCTGAAATACGACGAGGGAAACGCTGCTCATACAAAATCTTTGGTAACGACATCGCCATTAACGCCGGAAACGCAATGTACTACTTGCCGCTTTTACCCTTGATGACCCACAGAACCAGACTCCCCGCTGAAATGCAAAGAGATGTCTATGAAATTTACGTGCAAGAAATGATCAACCTAAGTATGGGGCAAGCTATGGACATTACTTGGCATCGTGGAATAGCAAATGCAGACGATCTAGATGAAAGCGACTATCTGCAAATGTGCGCCTACAAAACGGGTACGCTTGCACGTATGTCAGCAAAAATGGCAGCAGTTTTAGCAGGAGGAGAACCCAATCTTGTCGAAAAACTGGGTCGTTTTGCAGAAAGCATTGGCGTTGCTTTCCAAATGCAAGACGACATTTTAGATTTAACAGGAAAAGAATTCGCCAAAAGCAAAGGGTGTGTTGGGGGAGACATAACTGAGGGTAAACGTTCTCTGATTGCTATTTACACTCTCAGGGAAGCCAACAACGTTGATCGAGCCCGCTTAATAGAAATCTTGAATATGCATACATCTGACCAGAACCTCCGCAACGAAGCTATCGCTCTAATGCAAAAATATGGTGCTATAGAACACGTCAAACAAACCGCCACTCGTATGGTAAAAGAAAGCTGGGAGGAAGTCGATAAATTGTTGCCGACACCTCAGGCTAAGGAAAAATTAAAAGCGTTCGCCGAATTCTTGATAAAGCGCAACAAGTAACCTTTGCGAGCGTAAATAATTTGGGATTAGACCATGATAATGAACTCCGTGAGTTTATTCGGAAAACCGCTTTGTTGAATGCGGTTGGGCATGAAGGAAAAGCACAAGCAGGTGCCCTGGTCGGCAAAATTCTTGGCGAAAAAGCAGAGCTCCGCAGCCAGGTCAAAGAACTTTCCGATGTAATTAATCAAGTTGTTAATGAAGTTAATAGTTTATCTTTTTCAGACCAGAAGACGATTGTTGAGAAGAACTGGCCTGAAACGCAGAAAAAGAAAGAGGTTGAAGAAAAACGCCTTCCACCGCTTCCTAATGCTGAAAAGTACAAGCAGATTGTCACACGTTTTTCACCCAACCCTGATTGTGTCTTGCATCTTGGTTCAGCAAGAGCCATATTATTAAGCCACGAATATGCCCGCTTATACAATGGCAAATTTATGCTGCGCTTCGAAGACACTGATCCTAAAATTAAGAAGCCAGCCTTGAAATTCTACGAAAGCATCAGAGCTGATTTGAAATGGCTTGGCTGCAAAATCGATGAGGAATACATCCAAAGCGATCGATTACCCATTTACTATGAATACACTGAGAAACTTATTGGCGACGGCAACGCCTATGTCTGCGAATGCATTCCAGATGAGTTCCGAGTTAAAGTTGTAGCCAAAGAGCCTTGTCCGTGCCGAAACCTTTCTTCATCAGAACACTTGGACCGTTGGCACCGCATGTTAGATGGTTCCTACCGCGAAGGTCAAGCTGTCGTCCGCGTTAAAACTGACATAAAACATCCAAACCCTGCAATCCGAGACTGGCCAGCTCTACGAATCATAGACACAAAAAAGTACCCTCACCCCCGTGTAGGTAGCAAATACATTGTTTGGCCATTATACAATCTCGCAGCAGGTTTAGACGACCATCTGATGGGCATGACCCACATTATTCGAGGCAAAGAACACTACACTAACATGGTACGTCAAAAATACATGTACCAATATCTCGGCTGGGAATACCCAGAAGCAATCCATTACGGCAGATTAAAAATCACAGGTGCAGCATTAAGCAAATCCAAAATCGTTGCAGGCATAAAAGAAGGCGACTACGCAGATTTCGACGACCCACGATTAGGAACCTTTGCTGCACTGCAAAAAAGAGGAATTACCCCAGAAGCCATCAAAAAAATGATTATCGAAGTCGGAATAAAACCAAACGACGTCACGTTGAGCTGGGAAAATCTTTATGCTTACAACCGCAAAATCCTCGATTCAACAAGTAGTCGCTATTTCTTTGTTGCACAGCCCATCGAACTAAAAGTCATCAATGTGCCAAAGGATTTCCTAGCTAAACTGCCCCTGCACCCAGAAAAACCTGAGAAAGGATTTAGAGAATATACCATAAAACCTGAAGGCGACAAAAAAACTGTCTGCCTGTGGATCTCTGGCAGAGACGCTCAATCTATAGAAATCAACCAAGTAATCAGACTTATTGAACTATTCAACATAAGAATCCGGTCTAAAACCGATAATTGCATAACTGCCCTATTCGAAAGCGCCTCCTATGAAGAAGTACGCAAAACCAAAGTCCAACTAATACAATGGGTCCTCAAAGGTAACGAGTACCCAACCCAAGTCATTAACCAAGACGCCTCAGCTACTGAAGGATTTGCAGAGGCAGATTGCAAAAAGTTAAAGCCAGACGAAATCATACAGTTTGAACGATTCGGATTTGTGCATGTAACCGAAGTCGGACCAAAACTAGTGGTCTACTACTCTCAAAAATAAGGTGGAAAAATGCGAAAACTCGACAATCAAGCAATAATCTGGCCAGTATATTTCGATTGCAATAAGTCACGAGCTAAAGGACGCCGAGTACCTAAAAACCAAGCTATCATATCGCCAAAAATTGTTGAAATAAAAGAAGCCGCAGACAAATTGGGCTTACAAAACGAAGTTAAACTAGAAGCACATTTTCCAAAGAATCCTTGGGCAAAAACAGGTATGTTACTGGTTGAGAAGAAAAAAGTCAAAGAAGCTATAATCAAAGATTTAGCAAAACAACTATTGAAAATTAGAAGCCAACAGGCTCAAAAGCCAGCTAAACGCTAAAAATACTTTTTTATTTAAAAAAATAATTAGGCTTTTTCTTTGCCAATCAAAACAGCATTAATCATACCGTCATTGCCTGGTCGACTTGTGACTTTGGCTAAGCCCAGTTCGGTTTCGATTTCTGCGCCTTTGGTTATAACTCCTCGACGGTTGAAGTCTACGTTAGCTCCGTTTCGAACTACACGAGTGATTTGGGTTTTTTGGGTTTTGCCGCTTTTAGGGTCAGTAACAGATGCGAACTTGTCGCTTAGTACTTTGACCTTAAGGTTACCGCCTATACCACGTGTGATTTTGCGCCTTGGTTCACCCAAGATCGTTTCGGCTGGGTAACCACCTGCCTCATACTTTTTCTTTGTGCGGTAAGCGCGTTTTTTGCCGCCTGTAAGTTTTCGTTTACGTAAACTGCTATGAGTAGACATATTCTACCATTTCCTTGAATGCGTAGCAACTAAAACTGAGGATTCCAATATAAACATACTGTTTCAAGGCTACAGTTCTATGCTTTTTTACTGTTTTTACATTGGTTATTCTTGTAGTTTTATACAAACTTTATTTTAAGTAAAATCCGTCAATTGATCTTGGGGGGGCTGTTTTTTCCTTTCTACGCTTGTTTTGGATTATAGACTGGTTGTGAGAACTCATCGAATACCATCCAAAAAGCAAACCCGAGCCTTTATTTGTAATTTGTGCCTCAGTTTTTTTTAGCAAATCTCGCGCTTTGGACAATAATTTTAGTTTGCTATCTTCATCTTATATGAATACCTTGGCGCTTAGTACTACCTTATTCTTACAAACATGTATTTTTGCTATTTTTCGGAAGCTTCTTGTTTTTCTCGCTTTTCTTCTTTTGTCGCTCTCTTTGATAGGTCTTCTTTTATAGCCTCACCAAAAATCTTCTTGAGGTCCTTCTTCATAATCGTAGTATCCGTTGTTAGGCCAAAATAGTCAGCGAAGTAATCAGTAGTTTTCAATGCTAACGAACGTCCAGCCCGCTCCGACATTATTAATCCCATATCTTTGAGTGTTTTAACGTGCCCGTAGGCGTGTTGACCTCGAACTTCTACAACTCTTTTTTGTGAGATGGGTTGACGATATGCAATGTACGAGAGTGTCTTTAAAGGTCCCGAGGATAGCAATGGCCTATTCACGAGTTTTTTGATTAATGGTGTAAATTCTGCTTTAACCTGCAAAACATAGCGTTCATCTTTTAAAGCTATAATTTCAATGGCGCTGTTGCGAACCTTGTAATCCTCTATAAGCGTCTTAACAAATTGAGTAACGCGTTTTTTGCTTCGGCTACCGACAACTTGACAAAGCTCGTTTAATTCAAGAGGGCGACCCGCAACGTAGAGAGCAGCTTCAAGTAGCATTAAAGAATGAGTTTTTCGATCGTTTTCCGGTGATGCCGCAGCACCCGGATTCAAAGTTGGGCTTGATTTAACGGATTGTTTCGGTTTTTCCAACGTTTAGTTTCCCCACACCTATGTAGAGTTCTTCGGTTTCTTCGTTCTGCCAAAGGCTAACTAAGCCATCCTGAGCAAGGAACAGCAAATAGATAAACATTCTTAACGCTTCGATGCGTGTTGCACCCTTGGAGAGAGTTGTGAAGTCAACAATTCCTTGTCCGTTGACTTTTTGGCACAGCAGGGCATATAGTTTTTCGACTTCAAATTCAAGTTCAGCGATGAACTTGTCAAATTTGGGCAATAAATCAGTAACTGATGGCAACACAGGGTGTTGTTCCACTACGTGGTTTAGGGCAAGAAGTTTTTCACCTTTGAGTACGTCATCTAAGACTTCAAGCAAATGCTGAATGGTTGTTGAAGTTAATTCATGGCGTAACGGAAGAAATAGGGGTGGTGGAACAAAATCTGTCGGAATCTTTGGAGGCGGTGAGGGCGGATCTTGCAATGTAAGCAAAAGCTTTGACTTCATCAAATAAATCAATGCTGAAGAATCCAAAGCAACACCAGATGCACGGAAATCCACTTTTTCTGGCGCAGACTTTTCCATCTCTAAAAGAAACGACCTGAGCAAGTAATCTATATTCACGTTCCAAGGAGTTAGTTTTTCTAGTTTGCTGAGTTCGAACAGGATATTCCAAGGTGGACGCAAATAGAAAGGTCGACGGGTAGGTACGGTTGAGGCGGAAGCCATTATCTCGATGCCTCCGATGGAAACTTTGCAGTCACCACGTTTGATATACCGTTGCGTTCGTAGACGCCGTAGACTTTCTGTGCTTTATTAACCATTTCAGGTCTTAAGCTTATAACTATAAACTGAGTTTTCTCTGCCTCTTCAAGAAGAGTTTCGGCAAGTTTGGTCGTATGGAAAGCATCCAAGTGAGCATCAACTTCGTCAAGTATATAGAATGAAACTGGCGAAAACTCTTTAAGCGAAAAAATGAATGCTACCGCCGAAATGGAACGTTCACCACCACTAGCTCCACTGACGATTATGCTAGGTTTGTTCGGGAACTGAACAAGCATATCAATACCGCCGGAGAAGGGGTCCTCAATGTTTTCGAGTTTAAGTGAAGCGCTTCCACCGCCGGTCATCTTTTCAAAGTAAACTGTGAGGCTGGCGTTGATTTTATCAAACGCATTCATGAAAACCTTGCGTTTTTTTGCTTCAATTTCATCCATAAACGCAACGATAGCCTGCTTTTCGCGCTCCAGTTCGTTGAGGCGCACCGATAACTCACGGTAACGCGAAATCTGTTCGGCATAATGCTGGGCAGCGAGTTGGTTGATGGCGCCGATGCGTTCCATTTCAAACTGCATCATACGAATTGTCGTTTCAGCGTCCTGAACCTGCCGTGGGGAGGTCTCCAAGGGCTGCTCATAACCAAATTGCTTAAGCTGCGCTTGAAGGTTCTGTAAACGAAGCTGAGTTGTTTGAATACCCAAATTAAGTTGATTCAGAAGTTTTTCAGTCTGCTCATACTCGAAGTCCAGAAGCCTAAGCTCTCCATCAATCACATCAATTTGACCGGTGAATTTTTTAGATTCTTCACGTGCGGATAAAACAGCGTTTGCAAGCGACACACGACTTTTTTCCAGTTCTTCGGCTTCTTTTTTGATATCGTCGCGTTCAAGCGATGCTTCACTAACTTCTTTTTGGAGTTTTTCTTGTTGTTGATCCATTCTGGAAAGCTGAATCTTAGTGTTCTTGTAGCTAACTCGAAGAACCCTATCGAACTGGGATTGGTAGGTGAAAATTTCAGTCTGAACCGATCCTAACCGTTGACGCAATGTGTTGGCTTCTTCGCCAAGTTTTTCCCGCTGAACCTCCATTTCTTGGATGTGAGATACATCGGTTTTTAGACGAAGATTTGCGATTTCAACTTGGATTTTTTTAAGATTGTTTTTGATTGAGTTCCGTTCGTTCCGGAACATCGCCATTCGACCCTTGTAGGAGGCTGCTTCACGTTCAAGCTTTCCACCATACTTGTCGATATGACGGACGTTGAATTGAGTACGTTTTACACCGCGTTTAACTCGGATTATTTCCCTGTCAAGAGTAGTGATAGAATCCGCCAAACGTACAATTTCGATTTTTGCGTTTTCTAATTCCTCTTCAATGCCTACTATGTCGGTACCTCTTTGTGCAAGGTGTGTTTGAAGTGCTCTAACGGCCTCATCAAGGCTTTTCAAGGCTCCTTCGCTTGGAATTATTGTGGAAAAATCGATTGGGGCTCTATAGTAGCCACTTTCAAAAGCACCAGGTTCATAGAGGTCACCATTAACTGTAACAGCGCGATAGCCTTCGTTTGAAAGTGCAAAAGCGATTTTGTCGTTTGAGACAACTATGGTATCTCCGAATACATAATTGACGGCAAATTCAAAGATGTTATCATACTTCATGAAGCTAGAAAGCGGTCCCGTGATGCCTTCACGTTTTGGAGGTGCTTTGTTTTTCAGGTTGATTGCACCTTGGAGAGGAATGATTTTGATTCTGCCAAGCTTCATGCGCCTTAGCGTTTCAGTGCAAGTAAAGGCAACGTCGATGTTTTCAACAACTAACGCGTCTAACCAGCCAGTTGCGGCGGCTTCAATTGCTTTCTTAAAGCTCCTGTCCATCTTAATCAACTCCCGAAGCCTGCCATGAATTCCAGAAATAGCTCCAACAGCACCCATTTCTTCAATGCTGCGAAGTGCTTTCTCCTCAGCAGCGATGGTTGCGGCAAGGTCTCGCTGGGTAGCAAACTCTATTACAGCATCTTTAGCGGAACTGGCGATTTTTTCTGCTTCAGAGATTTCTTTGTGAACTGTTTCTTTTTGGATTTCTTTGCGTTCAATTATGTGTTCAAGGTTTTTCAGCTGAGCCTTCTGGTCTTTTTGCACTTGTTCTAGATCAACTAGAGATTTTTCAATTTCCACTTGGCTTGCCAAGAATTTTTCTTTACGAACAGATAGGTTTTTTATGCGTCCCATGCAGAGTCGTAGAGCCGCTTTATCCTGTTTGTATTCAGAACGCAAATAAGCCAAGCGTTTTAGGTGTTCTTGGGTTTGGTTATCTAGTGCGCGGATTTGTTGGTTGTTGTCATCTAAGCCTTCCCAAAGTTGAGCTGTTTCCTTTGCCAGCGCCTCGTGGGAAGCTTGTTTTTCGGACAGTTGGGCGTTGAGCTTTTCAAGTTCGTAGCGGGCACTGCGGATTTTCAGCCGGTTTTCCCTGATTTCCTTTTGCAATGTGTCACGTTGGGTCTGGTTGTTTTCTTTGATGCGTTTAAAACTTTCAAGACTGGCTTGCCCAGAACTAATTTTAGTTGCTAGCTCGGTTAATTTAGATTTTAACTCGCCAATTTTAATTTGGACTTTAAGAACTTCTGAACCGCCTTGTTCTACGCTTTCACCGCTGAGTTTTCGCCATTCCCCTTCGATATCATGACGTTTGTTTCTGCGAAGGTCCCGTTGCTCTTTTAATTTGGCAACTTTTTCTTTGACTTTTTCGGTTTGAGTTGTGTTTTCGTTTATTTTGAGATTGAGTTGGGCAATTTCGCTTGAGATTTTTATCGACTGGAATTTTCGAGTTTCCATTTGGATAAAATTGTAGCGTAAGAGCTGGTTGCGTTCACGTTCTAGATCATCAAGGCGTTTTTGGACCTCGTCGATTCTGCCCATTGCGGTGCGGATGGATATGTCAGCCGCACGTAGTTTCTCTTCAGCCTCAGTTTTTTCTGAATCGTATTGTGCAATGCCAATCAGGTCTTCGATGATCTTGCGGCGTTCAACCGCGGTTAAATCAGTTAAGCGAGTAATCGTACCCTGCGGAATGATGTTATTGCTTATACTGCTGATTGCAGCCATGGACAAAGTTTCGGTTATGTGAGTGCGGGACATTCTGCGACCATTTAGGCGGTATACGCTCTGTCCGTTGCGAAAAACTTCCCTTGATATTGTAACAGTAGTAGTGTCCACAGGCATGGTGCCGTCAGTATTGTCAAATTGGACAACTACTTTTGCCATCTTTGCTTTATCCTGCCCTGCTTTCTCTGAACCGTGAAAAATCAGTTTAGCCGAGTTTTCGGCACGGAGCCTTTTTGTGCTAAGCTCCCCAAGTGAAAAGAGTAGGGCATCCATAATGTTGGTTTTGCCGCTTCCGTTTGGACCAGTTATGGCTGTGAATCCCTTGTCCAAGTTAACCTTCACTGTTTGTGGTCCAAAAGACTTAAAGCCTTTTAACTCGATTTTTTTAATGTAGGGCATTTAGTCTTTATCCTCTCGGAAGCAAATATCTATCTTTTAACATCTCTCAGCAACATATGTATAAAAGCTTATAGCGTTTCTTCTGCGTTTATACACTATTACTTAGATTTCAGAAATCTTATAGGTTCGAGAACCTTTTAGGTTTTTTGTAGAAAAACATTTTGACTCCGTTAAAACTTCTTTTGTAGTACTTGACCTATCCAGACATAAACCTACTTGCTTTATTTCTTTGGGCAATGTTGCATTGCTGCGTATCGTTTTGCATTCAGACGTTGTTGCTGGAGATCATGTTGCAGGTTATCGAAAAGAATCGCTCGATGCCGTCGTACAATCCGGCTACCGTTTAAGATATTTATCGAACAATAGGTAATTTTTGATTGAATTTAGAAAATTCATTTGGAGTAACTTTTTGTTTTCCCGTTTTTCTTACTTCAATTAACAGAGTTAATGCCTCATCATTAGTTATTCCAAAAGGAAGAAAATTGCTATGAAACCGTTCAAAATGAAGCCTCACCGCAGCTATGGCCTCTTCTTCACCATAAAAAGTGCCAAAAACATAACCACAAGGACATTTTCCGTATAGTTTCTTTTTCAATTAATTCCACTCAATTAGGATTTACAAATCTTATAATGTTAAATTAGAACATAAACTGTAGTGACTGTTGCACCACAGTTACAACTTAGCACCTTAGAGTTAAATTAACGTGATTCAAATGGCTTACTTATTTTCTTTTTCCCCTTAAAAAATACGGAAGAAATGATCCATATCGCTAAACTAAGGAAAGCATTCTTTCTTCATAAAAATGGTTTGTAAACATACGTAACAGACATAAAGGTCGAAACGGTATTTTCCAAAGAAGCCAAATAACGCTTTAGAGCCTTGATTAGAAACTCTCAATTTACAACAAAACTAAAGCGGGTTTGATCTTGAGAACTTTTCTTTTCGCATGAAATTGTGAGACCAAGCGTTTTTGGGTAAATTAACAAAAATAGAGGAAATGAGCATATTGACTGCTGAAAAATTAGTTTTGGATAATGGTGCAAGACGAGTCGCTTATTTGAGCACTTACCCTCCAAGAGAATGCGGAATTGCAAACTTTACAAGAGACTTAACTGACGCTATATATGCACTAGGTGGGCGTAACCCTGCTATAATTGCAATAAACGAAAAGGGTGCGATTTATCACTACGACAAACGAGTTAAATTCACAGTTGACCGAGATGTTGCCGAAAACTACATCAAAGCAGCCAAATACGTTAACTCATCAAATATTCAGCTATTAGTTGTGCAACACGAATTCGGACTCTTCGGAGGTGACCACGGTGATTACCTTAAACTCTTTCTAGAAAACCTCAAGAAACCTGTCATCACCACACTTCACACAGTTCAACCTAATTTTGACCAAAAATCCATTGAAATTCTGCGGTACATAGTTGAAAGAAGCGAATCAATAGTGGTGATCGCCCACGCAGCAATTGACATGCTAAAAAATCAAGGGATACCTTCCAACAAATGCGTTGTTATTCCACACGGCTGCCCAAATATCGATTGCACAAACAGTGAATCAATCAAAGAATCATTAGGTCTTGAGGGGCGTCTGGTCGCTTCCACATTCGGGCTAATAAGTAGTGGAAAGGGCGTCGAATATGCTATTCAAGCTCTTCCAGAGATTATCAAAAAAGAACCTGGAATAATTTATCTCATAATTGGTGAAACTCACCCAGAAGTCAGGAAACAAGAGGGTGAAAGGTATCGAAATGAACTGATGAGACTTGTTAGTGAACTTGGATTGGAAGAACATGTTAGATTTACAAACCGCTTTGTTACCAAACGGGAATTAATTAAGTTTCTTCAAGTAACCGATGTTTACTTAACTCCATATACTTCCCCCAACCAAATTAGTAGTGGTACCCTTATCTATGCTCTCGGCGCCGGAAAAGCGATCGTATCCACCCCATATTACCACGCCCAAGAAGTTCTTGCTAATGATCGAGGAATACTATGCAAGTTCGAGGACTCTGCCTCAATAGCAGAAGCTGTAAACAAACTCTTGGATGAACGCGTCCGTATTATGATTCAGAAAAAAGCTTACAAATACAGTAGACGATTCCTCTGGAAAAACGTGGCGAGAAAATACATAAACCTAATTGAAGCAGTAACTAGGAATAGTGAGTGAACTAAGCATTGTCAACTTTCCCTTTAAAACTAGATTTTGTTAGAGCACTGACAGACGATTTGGGAATGCTTCAACATTCCAAATACGCCACTCCTAATAGAAAAGAAGGCTATACAACCGATGATAATGCACGAGCACTTATTGCTTGCACGGATTACCTTATGCGGTTTAATGATTTAAGTATCAAGAGATTGATTGACACTTACCTGAGTCTTTTATTCTATATGCAAAGATCTGACGGAAAAATGCACAATTACCTTAGCTATGATCGCAAACTATTAGATGAAATAGGTTCTGAGGATTGCATGGGCCGAACACTTTGGGCATGCGGCTACTGCTTAAACTCAAAATTGCCCGAAGAGACGAAACTTCTTTCTAAAGATATTTTTGACAGAGTATTCAAATGGAGTTCTAATTTTACATCACCAAGGGCAAAATCATACTCGATTATGGGTTTATTCCATTATCAGAAAGCCTACTCGGAGGATCAAAATCTCAAACTAAGCATTATAGCTCTCGCTGATCAATTGACTAGACAATTTGAATTGGAAGCCTCAAATGGTTGGGATTGGTTTGAATCCTGTCTAACATATTCCAATGCACGATTACCCCATTCACTTTTTTTAGCTTACGAAGCCACAAGAGACGATAAGTATCTTCAGATAGCCTCAAAATCCATAAATTTTTTAATCAATACTCAAACAATAGACAAAACTTTTGTACCTATAGGAAATCGGGGTTGGTTTAAAAAAGGATCTAAACGAGCAATATACGATCAACAACCCATAGAAGCATCCTGTACCACAGATGCGGCAATCGCTGCTTATCGAAACACAAAAGACGAACGTTACCTCAAGGCAGCCTACTTAGCCTTTGATTGGTTCTTAGGAAGCAACCTAAAAGGTCTATCGTTGTACGATCCAGAAAACGGGAGTTGCTGCGACGGTATAACGCCGCACGGATTGAATCTGAACAAAGGTGCTGAAGCCACTTTAGCTTACCTACAAGCTCGCCTAACACTCGAAGAACTAAAACATAATAGTTAACTAAAGACACATCAGAGCCAATTCAAACATTATCTCAATTCTCCGAGCCGAAAATATTCTAATTGGGTTTATTAATTCGTAAACCTAAAATAAAGTTGGAGGCTCGCAGTTATGATGACTCGCGATTTAATGTTAAAAGATGTGGTTACTGCGTATGGGAACATCTCCGTAAGAGAGGCAATTGAGCTCCTTTTCAAAAGACATATTGGCTCTATAGTCATTATCGACGATACAGGAAATTGTATAGGCATATTTACCGAACGTGATGCCATAAGAGTAGTAGCGCAAAATGTATCATTAGACGCAGTATTAGAAAAAGCGATGACGAAAAACCCTTTTACTGTCAACGAAGATTCCACTTTTGAAGAAGCAAAAAGTATTATCAAACTTCACAAGATTCGGCATCTTCCTGTGACGTCCACGGAAGGAAAACTCGTTGGATTGATATCCGTCAGAAATATATTAGATGAGCTAAACGAGCTGTAGCTAAAAAATATTGACTCTGGAGAGAAGGATAAATGAAAAGGTACTCTCATAATCCAATACTTGAGCCTATAGGTGCCCATTCTTGGGAATCAAGCTTGGTTTTCAACGCAGCAGTTTTTGCCACCGACAACCGTATTCACATTCTCTACAGAGCAATGGGAACCGACAACGTATCACGCATAGGTTTAGCTTCCTCTTCTGATGGATATTCGATAGATGAGCGTTTACCACTCCCTGTTTTTAGCCCATCGAATGACACAGAAAGCCAAGGTTGTGAAGATCCTAGACTAAGCCTATTTGGCGATACACTAATTATGGCATATACGGCATTTGGAAACCATTTCAATCATCAAGTTTACCAGATTGCCCTGACATCCATAAAAACAGACGATTTTTTGGCTAGAAGATGGCAATGGGGCGAAAGAATTTTGACTTTTCCAGGGATCCATAACAAAGATGCTGTTCTATTTCCACAGAAATTTAACGGTGACTATGTAATGTTTCACAGATTCGAACCTGATCTTTGTATTGCACGTTCGAACGACCTGCGCCGTTGGTATGGTTTAAAATACGTTATAGGTCCAAGGGAAAGAGGTTGGGATTCCTGGAAAGTAGGTGCTGCAGGACCCCCTATGTTGATAAATGAAGGCTGGCTTCTGATCTATCATGGCGTAAGCGTAGAAAGAGTCTACTCATTAGGTGTTGCTTTACTGGATAAGAATGACCCTGAGCAAGTTCTTTATCGCTCCGAAGAACCAATTCTGACACCTACAGAAGATTATGAACGCTATGGCAAAGTCCCAAACGTAGTTTTCAGTTGCGGGCAAGTCATGATGGATAACCAACTTCTAATCTATTATGGTGCTGCGGATAGCTCTTTGTGCGTTGCCAATGTTGAGCTTGCTGAACTTTTACCCAAAAAATAGGTAGGTTGTCACGATTATCAGTAAATTTGCTGATTCTTCTAATACTTCCATAATTTAGTCGAGACACATAAGAAATCGTGGAAAACGGAAAAGCATTTTTTTAACTTCCCCATCAAGAACTACAATATTAGATAAATGGCTCTCAATGGGTTTGCAGAGCATTATTCGAAATAATAAAATTTCCAATTTCCAGTCTCAAAATTAATTGGTTCTGCTCGACAAAATTAGCCAGCATCTTATAGGAGCCGGCATCAATCGAATTTTTTTCAATATATAATACAAGACCGTCGTCGGCTGTATCTAGCATTTTGGTATCTATGCCACAGTTTGCTTGAATTTCTCTTTTGTATTTCATTGCCTCAGACACATTCAATTTTAACTTCTCCTCGTTATGTATGGTTTCAAAAGTAAAGAAGACATGTTTAGCAAATAGAGAGGGACTGATGTTTATGTATTACTACAGAAACAGGGTTCAAAATGCATTAAAAATCTCTATATGTCTAGAGCTGCCTGTTAAACTAAACTATATTACAATAGATTAGAAAATATGGCCAAGGGGATTATGCCACTTTAACTCCATCAGATAAAATAGCATTAGCAGGAGTTAAAACTAGAGCTTGCCGATATTGGTTCACATAAAGGTTAAATCATTCAGTCTGTGTAATATTGTGTTTTTCTGAGGTTAATTACGTGACAAATAACAAACCTATTCCATTATCTTCTGACGTCAACTGGGTGGGAGTCAACGACGCAGAAACTTCTCTTTTCGAAGAACTATGGAGCATCCCTGAAGGTGTTTCTTTTAACTCTTACCTAATCAAAGGCTCAAAAAAAACTGCGTTAATTGATTCGGTCAATCAAAAATTCGCGCCTGAACATTTTGACAAAATTAGCAAACTGACTGACCTCGTAAACATAGACTATCTGGTCATTAACCACATGGAACCTGATCATACAGGGGCCGTACCTGAATTCCTTAAGAAAGCACCCAACGCAAAAGTCGTCTATACACCCATCGCCCAAACCATCTTTAAAAAGTTCTACGGCTTTGACCCATCTGCGATCATCGTAAAGGGCGAAACAGACGAAATTTCCTTAGGAAACAAAAATTTGAAGTTCATTCAAACACCCTGGCTTCATTGGCCAGAAACCATGAGTACCTACCTCGTGGAAAACAAGATTCTGTTCTGTTGCGACGCTTTTGGTGCCTTTAAAAAATTACCCAGTGATGCTATATTAGAATCCGATATAGATATGGTCAAGCAGAATCTTAACGGGAGCTCTCAAAAGTACTTTGCCTCAGTCTTCAATGGGCAACGCGAATGGGTTCTAAAAGCCATTGAAAAATTTGACAAAATGAACCTTGAAATTAAAGTCTTGGCGCCAAGTCATGGTCCAGTTTACACTGATAACGTCAAGAAAACCATAAGCAAATGGAGTTCTTGGAGCAAAGGTAATTACACGAAAACTGTTGTCGTGGCCTACGATACTATGTATGGAATGACTGCAAAGTGCCTGGATGCAATTGGTAAGGGAGTTGGAGAAGTTGGAGGTAGAGTTCTAAGCTTTAATCTTTCTAAAGACACCGCTGTCGATGCATTAACTGCCTTGGTGGAGGCTCCAGCATTAATAATTGGTTCACCAACCTATGAACATGAGATATTTCCAAAGGTAGTTGATTTCTTGAATTTGCTTAAGACCAAAAAATTTTCAAACAGATGCGCCAGCAGATTCGGAAGCTTTGGATGGAGTGGAGAAGCCATGCGAAAACTCTCAGATGAGCTAACTACGTTGGGTTTCGAACTAGTAGGGGAACCGCTTTCATTTTTTGGTAGTCCTACAGAAGAAGACCTTGAAAAAGCAAGACAACTTGGCAAAGCAGTAGCGGAAAAGGCTTTTTCCAAATATAACATTATTTAACTTTAGCTTTTAAGATTGTGCCAACTTATTTCCGAAGCATTAAAATCATGAGTAAAAAAAATTGCGAAATTGAACGCGCACTTTTCTATTTTTTTATTCTCTTTTTTTTGCTTTTTGTGCATTTTGAAGGTTTGTTTTTCCTTTTTTTCCTTTTGGGTTTTATGTTTGAAAGTGTTTCTGATAGACGCTTTAGTTGTTCAATATTTAATTTTGCCTCGTAAGCGCGCGGTCTTATTTTGATGTTTTTTAGGAGGTCATAAAATTGGTCTCTTTCCAAGACAAAATTCTTCAAAACTTGACTAGCAAGGTGGAGATCACCTTCATCGGTTTCTAATCGGATTTTATCATATATTCGGGCTAATTGAATCAGTATTTTGCCACGTTGCTTGTTCAAATCAGCTATGTAAATTAAGTCGCCGAGTTTAAGGTCTCTAAAAGCGTTGTAGCCAACGTCTCCTACTATTAGTAGTTCTTTTCCCAAATTCGTTTCCTTTCTTATTTTATGAACTGTCTTTTCTGGAAAACGATTGAGGACTCCGATGTACCATTTATTAGAACATTCATCTGACCAATCCAGAATATTGGTGTGTTCCTTAATTTTTTTCAAGCGGCAATTTGCCTTTTTTTGATTTAAGCTCCATATCTTCTTGTGATTCTTTAAATCGCCTATTGATTTTGCGTTTTGCCATAAATTTTGAGTGAAAAAAGTCTTTATTTTATCCATTTCTGTATTTTCTATTAGTACTCCAACATTAATGCCGCTTGAGAAGGCAGTTTCTATTAGCTTTGCTGAGGTTACTACTGCAGCATTATCAAATATGAAAATATTTGACTCAACCCTGTCACAGGCTTTGACACTATCTCTAAAGTGTTCTCGCAAATACTGAAGTTCATATGGATTAATTTCGCTATGCTTTAGTGTTGTATCTTTTAGGGGGAAGACAAACCGAATGTCTACTGGAGGGCACTTTAAAATTTCTTGTGAAAGAATCTTGTGCGCATCTGTCCCAAGCTGTAAAGAACTTACCCATAGAGTTTCTTTGGACTGGGAAGATAGGCGTTGAATTATTTCATACAGTTCAGAATAAGAGAGAAATTTAGCCATACACTTACAAGTGCTTTTTCACATAAAAATTTTTCACATAAACAAGAAGGCTAAGAGTGTCTAAACTGTGGTTTGTTCCATTTAGATCTATTTGCTTGCACATGTTTCTGTGAATTAATTTTTGAGATTTCTTGCAAATTTAGTTAATCCCAGAGTTTAAAAAGAAAACGCTGGTGAAATCTCTGCTGTAAGCCTATCTTTAGAATTTAATTATTTTTTGGGAACTTAAAGTAAGCTTGAATTGGTAGACTATCATTTTGTTTAGTATATATTTGCAGTTTTGTGTTTATGGGCAATTACGGTAATTTTTAATTGGCGACATCGGAATGGTGAAAGTCTCTAACACGCCCTCAACTAAGCGAATCTTGTCACTAACAAAATGCAGCGCATTGGCGTTAGTGTCGGCTTGGAATAAAACGGCAAAATCCCATTCGCCAAGCATTTGATATGCTTCTTCTAGTTTTACTCCATCGATGGGCTGTTGGCTGAATTCCATTAAGGGTTCATAAATCTTAGCAGCCATATTGGGGCTAATCTTAATCAACGTAAGGTATTTTTGACCAAAATTGCTCAAGGATCGCACCTAAAAGCAAACTGTTAATGCACCCTAAAAAACATAATGCTCCAAAGCTAGAGGAGCGTTGTTTTAAGCTTTTTTGGGTTTGAATATTCTTTTTCTATAAATAGTCAACAGAACCAAAATTGCTATTCCTGCGACCCCAATCAAATAGTAAATAGTATTCACGCTGTTACTGTTGTTACTGCTGTTAACCACAACAAAAGGGCGCATCATCTCATTGTCTTCATGGTCTAGGATGTGGCAATGCCAAACGTAGCCTGGTCCACTTGTGGGGTCAAATTGGTAGTTTGAGCCATCTTCGGGAGCAAAACGGATTCTAATGGTTGTAACCGAACCTGCATCAGCTTGAATTGTATCCTTCCAACATTGCTCATTTAACTTAGGCTCAGTAGGGGACCCTAAAAGATAGGAATCTAACGAAGAAACATTTACAGTTGTGTGATTAAGTGGCGGTTCTCCATTAAGATTAATCCAACTTTCCAGGTAATTCGCAGAATTAAGAAGTTGACGTTGCACTAGTTGAAACTGAACAAGATGTAAATGAATCGGATGTGAACCCATTGTTGGATTAACAATAACCCATTCTTCTGTTGTGCCCAATTCAGGTTTTTCAGAGGTAGGAGCACCCCAAAGTTGTCCGTCGAGTAGCAATGCTACAGTTTTTGGAAAAACGCCTTGTTCAATCAGGGTGAAGGTTCTGGTTTTTGTTGGAGCGGGTAAGGATGGAAAATCACCGTTGAGTGTTGGGTTTAGGTTAGTGGGTAATGTTTTTGGTGTCTCACCCTTTTGTGAGGTGACGGTAAATTGGGCAATTTGGCCGACGGTTTTTTTCTCATCAGAGTTTAAAAATATACCCTGATTTTGAAGCGTTACTTTTTCTCCTGGTTGCAGCTTAGAAAAGTCAACTAGTAAATCTACTCTTTCTCCAGGTGCAATTGTTAGGGAAGTAAGTTGGGCAGGAGTCTTAAGGTAACCTCCATCGCTGCCTATTTGAGTGAAGGCCATGCTGTTGGAGAAATGTAATGTGTAGTAGCGGGAGTTTGAGCCATCCAAAATTCTGAGGCGATATTGACCTTGCTTCACATCCATGTTTGGCCATACTTTGCCGTTAACCATAATGGTATTCCCCAGAAAAGTTGGGTTCCAATAAGGGTGAACACTGGGATCGGTGCCTTCAGATGGAAAGTAAAGAGATCCATCGGTAAGAAAAGTTCTGTCTTGAATGACAAGCGGAACTTCATATTCGCCGCTAGGTAACAATGTTGCGATGGGATCCTCTATACCGTTAAGGAGGTAAAAGCCTGCAAGACCTGACATGACAGTTAATCGAGTTATCCCCAATGAATGGTCATGGTACCAAAGTGTTGTGGGTGGTTGTTGATTCGGGTAAATCATAATCGCTGAATTCACATCTGTTGGCACCGCAGTGTTATAATCAGGACCATGCAACCCGTTTGCTGTCCACCACGCAAGAGGATTTCCATCTGACGCTGAAGGAGTTTCTCCTCCATGTAAGTGAATCGAGATCGGAATAGGGCTTTGAGCATCAGTATATCCAAACGGGAATTCTGAGGCAGTTGCTGGGTTTGGCATCTCCATGTTATTTGGGTTTGCCCAATGGATAGTTGGGTCAACTTTAAACAGGTTAACTAAAGGATTGCCAGATATGTCAACTAAATCATTTGTCCATTTAACTTGAATAGGTATTCCTTGGTTTGCTTCGAAAGTTCCTCCTGGAGTGCTTTGAACTGAACCTAAGCTTATCCCCGAAATTGAATCGCTTGCTTCGCCTTCAAATCCCCAAACTGTAGTTAACCCAAAGTCTGTTGATTTCCCATCGGAGTCTAGCGTAGGAAGTATTTGCTGTTTAAATTCAGTTACGTTAATTGCGTATTCTTGGCGAATTAATGTTCCTGTAGCATCAGTGATGTTTATAGGCGTGTATACAGGAGGAATTTCCAACTTATTTGTCCACTGAGGAATCGACATTGGATCTAAAATGTTGGGCGTTTGAGCATTGACGTTTTGAACAATAAAGCTTGGAATAAACCCTGACAAGAAGATCAATATCAATACCATTGAAGCTATCTTTTTCATTTTTAGCCTCTTAAAAGTCGTATCTACCACTATCCTAGCTCCACGGAATATTTAAGAATAATGCGACACCAATTATTTTTTCGTGAGTAGTAAGTTTTTTTGAGAATTATTTAAAAATTTTTATTTTTTCAATAATACTGTTTTGCTTGTTAGAAATAGAAATTTCATGTTTTCTACGAAAAATAAAACGAGTTGAAGGCAGAAAATTAATATTTCGCCCTTACTCAAGACATGCGAGTGTAAGGTGAAATAGAGTTGAGTTTTGGAGGGCTGAAAGAATTAAGCGCGATTCAGCAAGCATTAGTTTTTGGTTTGTTGCTGGTGTCGATTTTAACGATCTATTATGTTGACATTAGTTGGACCTTCAAGTTAGGAATAGGCGTTTTGACGTTTGCACTTATTTTCTTAGTTATATCTGCAACTGCACTACTTAGGCAACAAAAAGAAATGAGAAAAGCCCAATCTTAAACAATTCCTTTTATCTGTCACTTTCAATGTCCTCCCCATTATTGCTCAATGTTGTTATGATGCAGCTTAAATCAGCAAAAACGAGAGAAAACTCTTCGTGAAGAAAAAAGACAAACGCAATGCGGCAGAATATTGTTAAACCATCCGTTGTTTAAACGACCAAAACTAAAACGTGTTTTTCATTGAACATACCTTGTGTGATGAGCTTTTTTCAAGGTTTGCTCAATGCGATTTTGCTGTCCTTTTTGCGTCCCCTCCATGCTTTTTCACAATGAAACAATCTGTCGACACAAGTTTGATGAATGCAAAAGAATTATTCAAAATTCAGCTGAATCCGCTGGCTGTCTAATCCAGACTTTAACATTACTTTGGAGTCGGATTCTTCCTTCTGTCTGCATGAGCTTTATTTGCGTGTGAACAAACCTATCATCTTCACAATTAAATTCTTTCTTTACAACATCTTCAAGCTTAGGTAGCGAGATGTGTTCGACCGCGCCAACAATATCCCAGAAATGAACCTGAATCTTTTGCCTCTTCTTCTGATATTCAATTTCACAGGGTTTAACCAAAACGGTTTTACCTCGCGCAGTAAGGCCATTCATTCTTTTCCTTATGATGCCTAACACATTCTTCACAATTACCGTGTCGTGGGCAATCTCTCTTGGGACAAGGACAATTAGGCGCTGTAACTGACATAACCAATAATTACTTGCGCTAAGAATATATTCATTAAGTATTTGTACGAAATTTACTTCCGTGTTCAATAACATTTTTTAGTGAGGGGAAAACTACCGAAATTGCCTCGCTCATTTATGGCTGAGGATCACTGCTTTGGTGCGCATATTGGGTTCTCTAAAAAATTAGTCGTGTTTAAGTAAGATTCACTTCCCAATTTGGTGGTTTGCTTTTCTATCAGGTGAATTAGTTTATCTGCTAAATGTACGAGCTTTATAAAGTCTAAAGAAAAAGTGATAGCAGCCTAAACGCTAAGCCCCCGATTAGAAGGGCGGCGCCTATGTTGGCTGCTGTAATCACTGTTGTGGCTTTCCAACCGAATTCTTTTGCGAGAATAGCCATTGTCGACAAGCACGGTATATACAGCATCGCTACAAGCGCCATAACAATAAGCTGGATCGGTGTAAAAAAGAGACCCAGATTGGTGGAGCCAAAAATTGCTACCGCACCCAAAATAATTAGTTCTTTTCGTACCACGCCAAGAACTAGTAGGATTCCAGCAGCAGCTGGCAGTCCAAGCCACAAAACAGTCAAAGGTGACAGTGCATTGCTAATCGGCGTTATCACATTGTAGACATAGAGCGCTTGAACCAGAGCACTGCCAACGATGTATATGGGAAAGACAATGTAGATTATTGATTTGGTTCGTGTCCAAGTTTGTTTTGCTACAATCCTTATGGAAGGTCTTTTGAAAGAACTCATTTCCATGATTAAGCCTGTAGATTTGCCGGGAACAACCTTCATGGCGACTCTTCCTAAAGCGAAGATAATAGCAATATCAACAACGTAGAGAAGTAGTGCCCATTGTATACCGACAAATAATCCAACCATGCCGAAAAGCACAATTGTTCTTGCTGAGCAAGGCGCGAATGTTATGGCAAAAGCTGCTAAAAGTCGTTCTCGTCTGGTTTCCATAATTTTACATGCGTGAATTGCTGGTACACTGCACCCGTAGCCAAGAATTATTGGAATTAGTGCTTTTCCGTGTAAACCCATTTTGTGCATTGCGCTATCCATCATAAACGCCACTCGCGTTAGAACACCCGAATCTTCAACTACCGCCAAAAGAAAATAAAACGGGATAACGAATGGAATGATCAAGGTCAAACCTGCATTGAATCCACCCCAAACCCCATTCAGAATTATCGACAAAATTGGTTGGGATGCCGACAAAGCAGGGTCAACAGGTTTAATTACACTCAACGCCCCTGAAATTAAGTTTGATAAACCATTGCCCACAAAAAACGTCCAAAGCAACAAACCAGCAATGACTCCCACTGCAGTGAAATATCCCAAAATATGATGAGTAGTTAACCACTCAAGCTTGTCGGAAAAAGTGCTTTTCACTTCGCTTTGTTGAAGAGCAGACGCTGCGATAGAATTGGCAATGGCATAACGTTCAGACGCAATGACTGAAAAGCATGCCTCTTGACAAAGAGTCGACATTTCCTTAGATATTCGTAACGCAGACTTTATAATCACCTTCGATTGGGCGGAGACCATCTTAATAATTTCTGTATCGCCTTCAAGTAACTTTATAGCAAGCCACCGAGGCGGATAATTAAGTTGGATCTCTTCTCTTTCAACAATATCCTCGAGCTTTTTAATGCTCTCTTCAACGTTTTTTCTGTACTTTAGAGGTTGCGTTTTGGGATGGGAAAGAGCAACATTCACCGCTTCGCCCATGAGTTCATAGATTCCCTCACCACGGGTAGCAACAGTAAACACGACTGGAACGCCCAAAGCTTCCTGCAACTTTTCTTTGTCGATAATTATGCCTTTTTTCTTAGCTTCATCCACTTGGTTTAAGCAAACAACTAATGGGGCGCCCATTTCAATGAGTTGGATTGTAAAGAAAAGGTTACGCTCAAGAATCGAAGCATCAAGTACATTAATTACAACATCAGGCTTCTCAAGAGCTATATAATCGCGTGAAACAAGTTCTTCCATCGAAAAAGTTGAAAAAGAATAAATCCCAGGCAGATCAATTACCCTAATATCATAACCTTCATAGTGCAAGGTACCTTCTGCACGGTCAACAGTTTTTCCCGGCCAGTTTCCGATAATCTGATTTGAACCAGTTAACTGATTGAAAAGCACGCTTTTTCCGACATTAGCGTTTCCAGCTAGCGCTACAGTAAATGAATTTCTGTCTGTTTTCTTATCGGTCAGAATGATTAATCACCTAGACTTTTCTTAACCTTGAGGATCAACGAAAACTTTTGAGGCTATACCTCTGCCTAATGCTAATTTAGAGCCTCGAACTAAAACTTGAATGGGGCCCTCGAAGGGTGCTGCTTTAATCAAGGTTATTTTTGTACTAGGGGTTAGCCCCATATCTAAGAGTCGCTGAAGAACATTATGACCGCCTCTGATGAAGGAGATTCTGCCAGTTTGTCCTTCTTTGAGTTCGCTTAAAGCAATGAGGTTTTCTCTTCTTTTACCTACTTCTTCTAGACCTTGATTGTGGAGTTGGATGCATTCTTCGCAGCTAGAAAAGGGTAAGTTACATGCTGGAATTGTCTCGCCATCGTCAGAACATGTATCGGGATGTTTTAAGAAACGGCATAACGATTCTTCTGCCTCGTCGGAGAGGGTATGCTCCATTTGGCAGGCTTGGGTATGGACTTTATCTTTTCCTATGTGCAAGACGTCTGATAGGAAGGTTTCAAGTAAGCGGTGTTTTCGGGCTACTTTTTTTGCTTCTTCAAGACCTTTTTCGGTGAGGGTGCTGCCGTGGTAAGGTGAGTAGTCTATGTAGCCTTCGTGAGCGAGTTTCTTGAGCATTTCAGTGACGCTAGCTGGAGCTACGCCTAGTTTTTCAGAGATTTCTGTTGTGTTAACGAGTTCTTCGTTTTTTGACAAACTGTAGACAGTTTTTAAGTAGTCTTGGGTTGATTTTTGTGCCATCTTTACTCACCTTTTTTAGGCATACCTAAATTTGTGGTTTAAACCTAATAAATGTTTAGGCAAGCCTAAAAAATTCTAACCAACAAAAAAAATTATAAATTACCCAAATCCTTCAACATCTCCTATCCCAGTAATGGCTAAATACTGCAAAGCCTACTTCCGTTGATGATTCAGCATAGGTGAAACAGGAAAATGGAAGACCTGCCCGAATTAGTTGTGGACTTAATTGAAGCAAGCCGCAAACACGAACAGTACCGAGATAAACAATGCATAAACATGATAGCTAGCGAAGGACTCAAATCACCTGCAGTTAGTCAAATGCTAGATCTCTCACATGACCTCGCATCACGATACGCAGAAGGCGAAAACGACGCCCAAGGGCACGTAAAAAAACGTTACTATCAAGGGCAAAAATACATGTCTCAAATTGAAGATTGTGCAACGGACATTATGAAAAGCCTCTTCAAAGCAACTTGGGCAGATGTACGTTTAGTTTCAGGAACCCATGCAAACCTTGCAACCTTCAAAGGTTTATCGCTAGCTTCAAAAAACAATAAGATGGTAGTAACCCCCCTAAGCTGTGGTGCCCATATAAGTCACGACTATACAGGTTTAGCCGGTAACATTCTGGGTTTAGATAATATTAATCATGTTTACAATGTTGATGAATTCAATATCGACGCCGAAAAATCTGCGTATGTCATCCGTGCTGCAAAACCAGGTATAGTCACATTTGGTGGGAGCTTGTTTCTGTTCCCCCATCCAATCGAAGAATTAAAAGAAGTTTGCCATGAAGTTGGTGCCTACATAGCCTTTGATGCTTCACATGTTTTAGGCTTAATCGCAGGTGGACAATTCCAAGACCCTCTCCATGAAGGAGCTGATTTTATCACCTCTTCAACCCACAAAACTTTCCCTGGACCCCAAGGCGGAGTTATACTAGGCAGCCCAACTACCCCTGCACTGGAGAAAGCAGTGAAGAAAATTCAATTCGCAGTTTTTCCCCTTAGTGCTTCAAGCACTCATTTAGGTAGACTGCCTGCTTTGGGAATAGCAGCCTTAGAAATGAAGTTTTTTGGACAACAGCTTGCAAGTCAAATTGTGAAGAATGCTCAAACGGCGGCACAATATCTCTATGAAAACGGCGTCAAAGTTTTAGCTGAACAAAAAGGCTTTACTCGTAGTCACCAAATAGCCCTTGATGTCCGAAGCTTTGGCGGTGGCAACAAAATCGCCCAAGACCTCGAAGACGCAAATATAATTCTCAATAAGAATCTCTTGCCTTACGATGACCAAAGCAGCAAAGAGAATCCCTCGGGTCTACGTGTTGGTTTTCAGGATATAACTCGTCGAGGTTTCTGTGAAGGCGACGTTAAACATCTCTGTGACCTTATGATTGATGTAATCAAAGGCAAACGCACACCTACTCAGGTCAAAATGGATGTATTAGGGCTAAAGAAAGAGTTTTGTGGCGTAAAATATGGCTTCCAAACTGTTGAAGAAGCTTTGCATTGCATAAAAAGGGCTTAACGCATTTTTCTTCTTTTTACCCCTAAACATTAATTAAGATACCTTTTGATTTTAGCAATGAAAACTTATGACCTTTGATCTCCTTTCAATGCTCTTCTTAATAACTGCCATAGGCTTTGTGGTTCTGTTCATCTTGCTTCCAAGGTACGGTCCACACTATATCTCAAAACTAACTTGTCCAAACTGCAGAAAAAGCTTCAATTTCCATTGGGTTCCAGGTGCAACCTTGACTTCACTTATTAACCGAAGCACAAGGCAACTGAAATGCCCATACTGCCACATAAAATCCACATATGACATAGCCTCAACCAGAATTAGTAGACAAAAAGCCGAAACGAAAAAGAAAGCTTAACGCATAAGTCTACGGCTTTTTTCAGAGAGCTTTATTATTCAGTTGTACAATCAACTTTTCCGTGGAGAATCTCTGATGAAAGTATTGTTAAACGATGGTTTAGAGAAAGACGGTTTAGCGCTCTTTAAAGAAGTTGGCATCGAAACAGACATAAGAAAATGCGATTCAGCCACTTTGATCTCGGAGATCGGCAAATATGACGCCTTGATTGTACGAAGCGCCACTAAAGTCACCCGTGAAGTACTCAAAGCTGGTGCCAGAGGTAAACTCAAAATAGTTGGCAGGGCAGGCGTTGGGTTTGACAATATTGACATTGTTGCTGCCTCGGAATTTGGAATAGTTGTAAAAATTGCGCCTTATGGAAGTACCAATGCTGTTGCAGAATTAACAATTGATTTAATGCTTAGCATCTCAAGAAAGACACCCCAGGCTCATAGTTCCCTAAAAAATGGAGTTTGGGAAAAAAACAGCCTCAAAGGAAACGAAATCGCATACAAGACTCTGGGGCTTTTAGGTTGCGGAAGAATCGGACAAAAAGTTGCTCAAATCGCAAAACGCGGCTTTGAAATGGAAGTCATCGGTTATGATATTAGACCGTGCTTTGAATCAGGCATTAAGTTTCTGACAAAGGACGAAGTTCTCAAGAAAGCTGATTACATAAGTATTCACACTGGAGGTAAGGAAGTAGTCGTTGGGGAAAGAGAATTTGCCTTGATGAAACCAACCGCTTACATAATTAACACTTCAAGAGGTAGTAACATTGACCAGCAAGCTCTATACAGAGCGCTGAAAGAAGGGAAAATCGCAGGAGCCGCAATTGATGTTTACGCTGAAGAGCCCAAAGTCGAGGGCGCAGAATTCAAAGACAAACTGATTGAGTTAGATAATGTTGTGTTAAGTAGCCACCTTGGTGCATCTACAATTGAAGCTCAACGTGAAACATCAACTGAGATTGCCCGCGTAATTTCTGGTTACCTCTTAGGCGGCGATTTCATTAATGCCATAAATGCAGGGGAAAGTATTGAAGTTGAAGAAAAAACCGTTCATACTCTGTTTATCCACCACCGAGATGTACCAGGTGTATTTGCAAACATCGACAAGGTTTTAGCAGATAATGACATTAATATCCGAGCAAACTATTCAAGACAAATTGGCAAAAGTGGCTATGCAATATCTGTTTATGTCCTTCACCAGAAGGTTGCAGATAAGGTTCTGCATGCTATCAAAAAAATCGATAACGTCTGTGCTGTGAAAATCTAAGTCCAAAGTCTGATTCAAACAGGAATATTAACCTCTCATTCTTCTTTTTAATTACCATGCGATTAGGTGTTCTATTCTCAGGCGGTAAGGATTCTACACTTGCCCTTCACATAGCAGAAGAAAAGGAGGAAGTAGCTTGCCTAATCACTCTTGTTTCAAAGAACCCGGAAAGTTACATGTTTCATACTCCAAACATTAACGTAACAGCGCTTCAAGCCAGAGCTCTGGGTCTGAGGTTAGTTTCAGTTGATACTCAAGGGAAAAAAGAAGAGGAACTTGCCGACTTGAAGCACGCTATTGTAGATGCAAAAAACAAATTCAAAATAGACGGCGTAGTTACAGGAGCAGTAGAATCCGTTTACCAAGCTTCCCGTGTTCAACGCATTTGCAACAATCTGGATTTATGGTGCTTTAACCCCTTATGGAAATGTGACCAAAAAATGCTTCTAGAAATGCTTATTGAAAAAAACTTCAATGTCATAATTTCTGGGGTCTTCGCTTATCCACTCGATGAGACATGGCTTGGAAAACAAATAAATGAGCAATTCATAAAGAGGATAGTTATTCTTCAGGAACAGTATGGAATTAGCCCTTCGGGAGAAGGCGGAGAAATCGAGACCACAGTTTTGGATGCACCTCTTTTCACGCAGAAAATAGCTGTTACAGATTCTATGATTGATTGGCAAGGAAGCAGCGGCACCTTTCAGATTAAGCGCGCCAAGTTGGTGCCCAAATGATTTTGATTGTTGACCTGAATTGGAAACAGAATTCTTTGTCTTTTTCTGAATTTGTTTCGCCAATAATTTCTACAGTTAAAGCCTTCGAGGATTGTGAGGTCAAACACTACTTAGATATCAAGCCTACACACCTAAGCAGTTATAGCAAGATTATTCTTTCTGGGACAGCTCTAAAAGATAATGCTACCTTAAAGAATGTAGAAGAATTCATCTGGGTGACAAAATTCCACAACCCCATTTTGGGTATTTGCGCGGGCATGCAAACCATCAACCTTGCCTTCAACGAACCGTTGGAACCTTGCCTGCAGGTAGGAATGGCAGAAATCAAAACACTTAGAGAAAACTCCCTATTTCACGGAAATTTTAACGCTTACACTCTTCATAATTACTCAGTTGCGCATTCGCAAACTTTCGAAACGCTTGCAATGTCAGCCAAATGCATCCAAGCAATAAAACATAAACAAAAAAACATCTATGGCGTTCTTTTCCATCCTGAAGTTAGAAACCCCGAAATTTTAAAACGCTTTCTGCAACTAGAAAAATAACGTTACTTCCATGTCATGTAAATAAAAATGCTAACAATGCCAGGTACTCAGGCTTGGATTTTACTGAATGTATCCATCTGTAGGTTTAGTCAAAAGTTAAATGTAAGTTTTTGTTGTAGTTTATTTAGCGGAGGATACATTTTGATTAATAAGTTACCAGTCGAGAAGTTGAGGAATGTCTGTGACCCCAGTTTTATGCATTGTGAATCAACAAAAGACCTGATTCCGATTAGCGAAATAATCGGTCAAGAAAGAGCAGTTAGGGCCCTGAAATTCGGACTCGGTATCAAGGATCACGGTTTTAACGTTTATGTTGCGGGTTACCCTGGAACAGGCAGAAAAACCGCCGTGAAAAGCTTTGTGGAAGCTCAAGCCAAGACACAGCCAGTTCCGCCAGATTGGTGTTACGTTAACAATTTTAATAACCAGTATGAACCAAAAGCCCTCAAGTTGCCGCCGGGAAAAGGCAAAGTTTTCGAAGATGATATGAAAAATTTTATAGAGAACGTGCGTAATGCGCTTCCGAAAGCTTTTGAGAGTGATGATTATGCTGCAAAAAGAGAAGCAACAATCCGAGGATTGGAAAACCAACGTAAACAACTAATTGATGAATTAAACACGAAGGCGCGAAGTGAAGGTTTTGTAATTCAAACAACACCCATAGGGTTGATGCTTATTCCGATTTTAGACGGTAAGCCCCTCAGTGAAGAAGAGATTTTGGCTTTGCCTCAGAATTCCAAGGATAAATTAGTTGAGAAACGGGAAAAGTTGGAAGTGGAATTCAGAAGCGCAATGCGACAACTAATCGACATGGAACGAAAAATCCATGACTCACTCAAACAACTCAACAAAGAAGTCGCACTATATGTTATTGGGAGCCAAGTAGAGAGCTTAATCGAAAAGTACAGAGCAACCTCTGAAGTTACTAGCTACCTTGAAGAGGTTGAAAATGACATCTTGGATAACCTGCCACAGTTTGTCCAGCGAGGTGGACCAGAACAAAAACTGCCTTTTTCGGTGCCGTGGATGAGAGAAGATCCGTACAAGAAATATCGAGTAAACGTAGTCATCGACAACTCTGCTACTAAAGGCGCACCAGTAGTCATGGAAACCAATCCCACTTACCATAACCTTTTAGGCAGAACAGAAAAAGAAGCCCAATTTGGGGCACTAACTACAGATTTTAGCATGATACGCCCAGGCGCAATCCACCGAGCCAATGGTGGATATATAATAATACCCGTAGAAGAATTGCTGCGCAACATGTTATCTTACGATGGTTTGAAACGAGATCTGAAAGACTCAAAGATACTAATTGAGGAACCAGAGGAACGCTATGGCTTTCTGAGCATTAAAACCCTCAAACCCCAACCTATATCGTTAACTACCAAGGTAATCCTCATCGGTTCCCCCGAATTGTACCAGTTGCTTTTCACAATGGATGCGGACTTTCAAGTACTCTTTAAAATTAAAGCAGAATTTGACTCAACTATGCCAAGAACGGAAGAAAAAGTACGACAATACGCTGCTTTTGTTTGCTCACTATGTGATAAAGAGAGTCTAAAACACCTCGATGGAACAGCACTGGCAAAAATAGTTGAGTACAGTTCAAGAATAATCGAAGACCAATACAAATTGTCAACACAATTCAATAACATAGCCGACATAATCAGAGAGTCCAACTACTACGCCACGCAAGATGAATCCGAATTTATAGCAGGAAACCATGTGAGAAAAGCTATTGAAGAAAAAGTATACCGCTCTAAGCTCGTACAGGAAAAAATCCAAGAAATGATAACCCGTGGCTTATTCCTCATAGACACTGTCGAAGAAAAGGTTGGGCAAGTAAATGGCCTCTCTGTAATGGGGTTAGGTGATTTTGCTTTCGGAACCCCTTCACGTGTTACCGCAAGCCTTGGCTTGGGCAGAGAAGGCGTAATTGACATTGAACGGGAAGCTAAAATGGGAGGTCCAATCCACACTAAGGGGGTATTAATCTTGAGCGGCTACCTCAACGACAAATATGCCCGTGATAACCCTTTAAGTCTGTCTGCTCGACTGGTTTTTGAGCAGAATTACGGAGGAGTAGAAGGCGACAGTGCATCCAGCACCGAACTTTATAGTATTCTTTCTTCACTTTCGGGATTACCGATCAAGCAGTACTTTGCAGTTACAGGTTCGGTGAATCAAAAAGGAGAAGTGCAAGCTATTGGTGGCGTTAACGAAAAAATCGAAGGTTTCTTTGAAGTATGCAAAGCCAAAGGTCTAACTGGACAGCAGGCTGTTATGATTCCTGAAAGCAATGTACAGAACTTGATGCTTAAAGAAGAAATTCTAGATGCAGTTACAGCAGGCAAGTTTAGTATTTACTCGGTTAAAACAATCGACGAAGGCATCGAAATCCTTACAGGTACCAAAGCCGGAAAGCGCAAACCAGACGGAACCTATGAAGTAGATACAGTCAACTACCTAGTAGACAAGCAACTGCGTGGAATGGCAGAGAAGCTGAAAGAGTACCCTGTTAATAGAACAGTCAGGAAAAAAACAGAATAATTACAACTTTTATATTTTTATAAGGGCACAAATTCAGATTTGTTGTTGCCTCTATACAACCACAATTTCATTAATACTCGTTTGAGGCTTGTAATTTGTGAGAAATAGCATCTAAGAGATACCCCCAAGCTTGGCGGGTCAAAGTTAAACAAGTCGCGGATCCAGAAAATCCCTGAGAAGAATTAGGGTGCTATTTTTGATTCGCGCTTTGATTTAACGAGTTGATCTGCCAAGCCTGCTTTTAGTTACCTTTCGAAGGTGTTTAGTTGAATTCTTATATAGAATTTATTAAGGTTAACTGCAATGCTACCTCTCGTGAGTCACCTTGAGCTATAAACAACATATGCACCCTAAAGTGAGTAAAGCAGAAATTGAAGTCTTCAAAGCCCTAAGCATGGCTGGACTAACCACTGGCATGATTACTCAAAAACCAATAATCCTAAAATCAACTATACCTGACTTCTGCTGGACAGAAAAACGCAAGATAGTCTACATAGACGGCATACCCGTCCACTCTAAAGATAAACAGTTGGAAAAAGATGAAGAAATCGACAACCTCTTGACGGCACAAGGATGGGATGTGCTTAGAATTCCATATGATCCACCTTTAACTGAGAAAACTTTGCAGAAAATTATGTTAACGATAAAACGTTTTCTCAATGTAGACGAGGAAGACATAACCTAACGTCTAACCATTTATTTTTGCTCGGCAACTTTCATTATTCACCACTATATTGAATCAATGTGATTTTTGGCAAGTAAAAAACGCAGATTTCATTTAAATAAACTGATTCTGTATGCAGATGGACTAAAACTCATTTGAAAAGTTGTTTACATAGTTTTTGAGTCAACGGTCTTGGTCTTGGCAAAGGTGGAGTTGAGCAACAGGTGTAATATTCATAAAATATTTAAAAAAATTAAAAAAGAGTGGAGGATTTTTTCTTGCTTGATATTTCTTTTTAGCAGTGTTTTTATTTGTCGATTAGGCTCTGGAGAATTTCACCCAAGAATCAATTTCTTCAACAGTTGGTCTATCGTCTATTGTGACTTTTTCTTTTGCAAGATTTACCTTAAAGACTGCATTTAATTTTTGAGCAAGATCTATCGAATCTTGTTGGGCGAGGCTTTTTCGATCTGTGATGTCGAGTTCTTCCAAAAGCAAAAGATCCTTCTCTTTCAGGCCTGGAATCATTGAGAGTTGTGCTCGTCCTTGCAGCTTTTCAACAGTTTTATCAGAAGAGCCCATTTTTTCCGCGATGACTTGGGGATCTGCCATGATGAGATCTCCCGCGCTTTCTATTCCAATCTCCCTGAGTTCAGTGGCTTTGTTTGGTCCTATTCCTTTTACATCTTCTACATTGCTTCGGCTTGTAAGCATCGATTGAGGGTAAATCAACGAACTTGCCAATTTTTCCAGTTTTAGTTTGATCTCTTCGATTTCTTTATTTTGTTTAGTTATGGAAGTTGCTGTTTTTTCTTCCCTTGACTCAACCTTAGCCAAAGAATTTTTGAATTCAGTTAATTGCGGTCGTACATTGTCAGTCAAATTAGCACCTATGCTTTGAATTAATGTGGCTTGTTCACCAAGTGTCTTTTTTAAGGCGTCTACGTGTTTATCGACTAGCAATACTCGTCCTTGCACGCCGTCTAACATCTTCTGTTGGCTCTGGTCACTAGCCTCCACGCTCTGCTTAATTGCATCTCCCTGGTTATTGAGTTCTTTTGAAAGTTTACTTGATGTGCGGTCAATGTTTTCATCAACCATTGAAACTTTATTTTGAACGTCTTCTAACGTGTTTCGTTGGGTCTCTTGACTGTCCTGTAACTGATCTGTTTTTGCATTAAGTGCCAGAATTTCATCTGCAACAGATAAATCGCTAACTACTTTATGCGAAGTAGCTCCCAGAAAAGCCAGCGTTGCGATAATGGAAATTATCATGTAAACATAAATTGGAATTGCTCCAGTTAAGTCTCCAACTAAATAAGGCGTAAAAGTTGCTGTCGGCCCCGGATTGAACCACAGTATTGTTGCATTAATTACGTTTGCTGCTGCTAAGAAAGAAAAAAAGCCCAGCACCCATATTGCTATACCTTTCAATGTCATAATCACCTGAATGTTGCTTCCATCTCCTATAGGATGAGTTCGTATTATAAGATTTTCCCATTTTGTTCGTTAAAATTTTCGAGGCAGGTGCCTTTTTTAGTACAAAAATTGCTAGATACTGTATATTTTACTTCTTTTTTGAGAGTGATGGTATTTGATAATCATTATGGTGATTTCAATCCCATCTTTTCAGTTACTTCAAGTTTTATTATGAGGATTTCTTGTTTTTCTGAAAAATTTTCCCATTCTGATCCTTTTGAAAAGCCATGAGCAACAAGAAAGTTTGAAGAAAGTTTCCTTTTGCCTACCTCAGCCATTTTCTGTATAGCTGTTTTTCTTTCCTCAGGGGTTCTTACTGGTTTGAGCTTTCCAGTTAGGACCACAAAAGCGTATTCGCTAAGATCCTGGGTGTATCTTTCGATTTCCACTGAAACAGGAGTACCTTGCTCAAGAAAATTCATTTTCTTGCCGTATTCGGTGAAATGTAAGTAGATTGTCCTTTCAATTACTGCGTATTGGAAGGGTGCGATGTAGGGGTATTTGTTTCCTTTAAAAGCTACTCTGCACAAAAATTGTTGATTTATTAGTTCTTCTATTTCTTGTTCTTGCATTTTGGGCATCTTAACTGTTTCCATAATAGATCCCTCAATCTGTTGATAGTACTTATTCTATCTGTTTTTATTTTAATTTTATTTTTTGCCTATTTACGTTTCTGCTATTTCCAGTATTCTTTTGCCATAAATTCGGGGCTAAAGCTGCCTAGATCACCTAATTCTTCTGGGTATGGCTCGAGAAAGGTTTGGTTAGCAAGATAATCGTTTTTGAATCTTATTATCCACGACTTGAGGATATTTATGTTTGCACTTAGTGGTAGTCTTCCTTCTTTGTATTTTTCTAAAGATTTGATAAAGAAGGATTTTTCTTCTTTTGAGAGTTGATTTGAGAAATAGCCCATAATCTTTAACATGACGTTTATGTTTGATCCAGCGGTTGGAATTCGTGTAAAAGCTCTGCAAAGGCTTCTTTCATAGGAATTGAATATCTCATTAGGTGGTTTTTGTTCTTGGTTTGCAGCTATTTTTCCCATTATCCTGAGTTCTGTTTGACTATAAGCTGTAAACAAATACTTGTTTTCAGATTGAAATTGGATGAGTTCTCTTATTTTTCCTGATTTTTTTATTTCTCTAAAACTTGTAAAAGTGAATAGTTTTGTTAGGAAATGTTCCTTTATTCTTGGATTAAGAAGCCGACGTTCGTCTTCAATTGCTAAACAAGGAAACTTTTCAAGCACTGCTTTTCCAAAGAATCCGGGTCCTTTTCCTATTGGAGCTGAGTTCTCAAGTTTAGGATAAATCTTAGCGTTTTTAAATCCACTACTGGGAGAACTGCTTTTTAGTATAAAACCATCTACTTCTTTTAATGAGATTAAGAATGATTGTGCAAATCTACTCATTTTTTCAGTGAAGTCAAGACCTGTTGATGGTTGCATAAGCCTGTTTTCGCCATTTACTAGTACAATGCGTATTGGTTTGCGGGGTACGCTAAATCCTATTTCTACCTCAGGACATATTGGAATAAAATTTACGTGGGGTTTTAGTTTTTCTACAAAATTGCTCGCAATTATTGTTCCATCCCATCTAACTGGTGAAAAGGTAATGCATTTGGAGACTACTACGGTGGGTTTGGAAAATTTCCTCAATGAAGAACCTCCTTTTCTGGAGCCTTAATACTAGGTAATTAATACATTTCATAAGTTTTTGCTCTACAGAAAGGCTATCAAAATTGCCTAATAGCTGATGTTAATCGAAATAGGTTTACGAATAAATTTTAATAAATTGGCGCCGGGAGGGGGATTTGAACCCCCGCGGCCCCGAGAGGCCACAAGCTAACAGGTACACCCTGAAGAGTGAATCTCCAGGCTTGCTCCCTGCCTGGCTAGGAGACCCCGGCAATTTAAAACCACCACTTAAAGGATGATTTGCACCTTTTCTCTGAGTTAAGCACAATTTAAAGTTTTATCGAAAAGCACGATTTTCGCGTTTGCTCTAGATAGTTTGATTATATTTGTTTGAATTGGTTAAGCTACCAACAATCTTAACATTAAAGAAAACGCCGGAACGTCATTAATTGAAGGGACTCCGACAAAAAGACAGAATGTAAGGGCCTATCCATGGTTTAAATCAAGGATTTAGGGTTCCGAAACCTAAAATAAGTGCGTGACAAAAGTATAGCCATTTGAGGTTTAACCTATTGTCATCAATCATCGAGGACCTCATTGCCCGAAAGATTTTCAATAATCGTGGAGAAGAAACAATAGAGGTCGACGTTATAACTACTGCTGGTTTTGGACGCTCGGGGGCGCCAGCAGGCAAAAGTCGAGGAAAAGCTGAAGTGGTCTATTACCCTCAAGGTGGCGTGGATGCAGCCGTAAAGAAAATCGACGACCTAATTGCCCCCGAACTCGCTGGACTAAACGCTGATTTTCAGGAAGAAATCGATAGCACTCTTCACGAAATTGATGGTACAGCAAACTTCAAAAACATCGGTGGCAACACTGCATTTGCAATTAGTTTGGCTAATGCAGAAGCTGCAGCTAACTCGCATGGTTTATTATTATTCCAGTTTTTGGGTGGAAACGCCGCAAACATTCTTCCTTTTCCACTTGGCAACTGTATAAGTGGTGGTGCGCATGCACGAGGCGGCAAGACTCCAAGTATCCAAGAATATTTGGCGCTGCCTCATGGTGCTGAGAGTTTTTTGGAAGCCCAAACTGCTAACACTCAGATTCATAAAAGAATCGAGTCAGCCCTGAAAAAGAAGAGTACTACTTTTGCAGGAGGTAAAAGTGATGAAGGTGCATGGATTGCTAACATTGACACCGATGATGCTTTCGATGTTATTGCCAAAGCCTGTGAAGAAGTCGGTAATCAGATGGATTTTGAATGTGGGTTTGGAATTGATGTTGCGGCCTCATCGTTTTGGAAGCCTAAAGAAGAAAAATACGTCTATGAAATGGAAGGTAAAAAACGTGACACTTCCGAACAGCTCGAGTACATGTTGGAACTTATCGAAAAGTATCATTTGACATATGTTGAGGATCCGTTTGCCGAAGATGATTTTGAAAGTTTTGCTGAATTAACAAAGAAAGCAAGGAATTGCATGATTTGCGGAGACGATTTATTCACAACCAATACTGAAAGGTTAAATAATGGATTAAAGATTAACGCTGGAAACGCTATCATCATAAAAGTCAACCAGATAGGCACCTTAACTGATGCGGCTGAAACAATTGAGTTAGCGCAAAGACATGGTTACGATGCTGTAGTTTCCCACCGCTCAGGCGACACATGTGATTGGCACATTGCCCATTTGGCTGTAGCCTACAAATGCCCTGTGATCAAAACCGGTGTAGTTGAAGGCGCACGTATAGCTAAACTAAACGAACTAATACGAATTGAGCATTTCCTCGGTAACCGCGCCAGAATGGCTGAATTAAAAATACGATAAGTGAAGATGAACCGTATGTCTGAAGACCAAATAAAAGAAAATCAACCAGTTGAAGACCAACCTGAAGAGCCCGAAGAAATTATGGAAGAGGCTCCTCAGGAAGAAGTAGAATCAACTGAAAACGTCGCTACAGACGTTGAAGATGAAGTTGAAGAGGTAGAAGAAGAAGAAGAAGAAGTAGTGGAAGTTAGAGAAAGCCAGCCAGAAGAAACCCTTCTGTTGCCAAGAGACACTTTGTTGTCAGCTGGTATACACATCGGCACTAGGATGAAAACTCTGGACATGGAGCCGTTTATCTATCGTGTCCGTCCAGACGGCTTGTTTGTTTTAGACGTTAAAAAAACAGATGAACGCATTCGAACAACAGCTAAATTCCTTTCACGCTATGAACCAGCCAAGATAGCGGTTGCAGCTACGAGGCTTTACGCTCATGAACCTATCAGAATGTTCTGCAAATTAACTGGTGCGACGCCTCTGATTGGCAGATTCATTCCAGGACAACTTAGTAACCCCCAATACAGTAGTCGTATTGATCCAGAAGTTATCGTTGTTACAGATCCTCGTGCAGACGCTCAGGCAGTTAAAGAAGCGAGCAAAGTCGGAATACCGATTGTTGCGTTATGCAGCACTGACAACGAATTTGTTGGAGTCGATTTAGTTATCCCGACAAACAATAAGGGTCGTAGAGCTCTTGCAGTTGTATTTTGGTTACTCGCACGTCAAATTCTTCGTGAAAGAGGCGAATTAGCGCCTGATCGTGATCCTCCGGCAACAATCGAAGACTTCGAAGCCAAAGTCACACGTGACGAGGACGAGGAATAGCTCGAAGTTGCCAACGATTCGGCGTCCAACAGTTGCTTCTCAATTTTATGAGAGCGACGCCGAAGCGCTTAAGGCACAAATTAGTTCTTGTTTTTTAGACAAACTTGGTCCGCAGAAGCTCCCCAGAGTTAATTTTCATAATCACCCTCGAAATGTCGTGGGGCTGATTTGTCCGCATGCAGGTTATCTTTATTCTGGTTCCGTGGCGGCGCATGGTTTTTACGAGTTAGCTTTGGATGGGAAGCCTGACTCGGTTGTCCTTTTAGGTCCTAATCATACTGGTTTAGGCAGCGCCCTTTCAGTTATGCGTGAGGGTATTTGGCGAACGCCTCTTGGTGATGTTGAAGTTGACTCTAAGTTGGCAGATAATATTTTGCACGAAACTCAAATTGTTGATGTTGACGAAGCAGCTCATCGTTTTGAGCATTCTATCGAAGTTCAGCTGCCCTTTCTTCAGTTTTTGTATGGCAACGCGTTTAAAATTGTGCCCATCAGTTTTCTGATGCAAGATTATGAATCAGCAATTGAGGTTGGTGGGGCATTGGTGGAAGCTTTGGATGCAACAAACACAGTTGTTATTGCTTCTTCTGATATGACTCACTATGAATCCGCCAAGTCAGCTGCCGCTAAGGACCAAGCTGCCTTAAAAGCTGTGGTTGATTTGGATGAGAAGCGGTTCTATCAAACTATCGGAACCCAAAAAATCACTGCATGCGGATATGGACCCATAGCCAGTTTGCTCACCTATGCTAAAGGAGTAAACGCCAAAGCTACCTTGCTTAGTTACCACAATAGCGGTGACGTGACTGGTGATTACTCAAGTGTTGTTGGGTATGCTTCAGTTTGCTTTAGAAAAATGGCTTAGTCTGTTGGAATTTGTACAGTAAATATTGTGCCTTTGGATTCTTGGGTTTCGAAACTAATACTGCCACCTATGGCTTCTGTCATTCTTTTAACTACAGCTAATCCAAAACCTTGACCTTTAGATTTGGTTGTTATCAAAGGCGTAAAAAGTTTGGCTTGGACTTGTTGAGGTATTCCTTCGCCAGTATCTTGGGTGGTTATTTTGATTTGCTGTTTCTCACTTGTTGTCTCTATTGTAAGGTTGCCTCCGTTAGTCATTGCTTGAACTGCATTCTGGATTAGATTAACTAATATGCGTTTTAGCATAGTTGAATCTGTATTTAGAAGAGGCAAATTATTTTGGGTTGTAACTTTAACAACAATGTTTGAGGGTACTTTCACTATGTTTAAAGCGTCTTTGATTGCTTGTTCGACTTCCACAGGTTCTTTCTTCGGATTTAGTGGTCTAGCGAAATCTTGTAGGTCGGCTACAATCTTGTTTATGTAAAACACGTTCTCTTCAATGCTGCTGATGCTTTCTTGCAGGTTTTGTTTAGCCTCGCCGTTCGGTAAAGATTCGATATCTGATCTTTCCAAGTATAACTCGCTGATCATGGCTTGTAGTGGGTTACGAATGTCGTGACCTACCATACCTGCCGTTTGACCGATAGCTGCTAAACGTTCAGAGTCTTTGAGTTTTTGTGCTCTTTCTTCAGCTAGATCCTCCATTCTGGAAGCATATTCTTCCACTTCAGAGGCTTTAATTTCAAGTTTTGATTGGAGATCTTTTTGTTTTTGGAGGGATTTAGCCAATTTAAGGTTGGAATAGCTTAGTTTTGAGATCATATCGGATAGTTTAGAGTAGAAAGCCATTAGGTCTTGTACTTTTTCTTTGTCAAATCGTGGAATGCGGTCAAATGCTTCCAAGTATTCTTCTTTGTTGAAGTCGTATTTTTCTGCTTGCGAGGCGAACAAGTCTCTATTGACTTTTTCGTCGTCGAAGAAAAATTGGCCGAAAAATACATTTCCAACATGTTTATCACCCATAAACAGTGGTGTCACTGCGTCCCACAAGTTGTTTTTGCATTTGTAGAGCCGGATTTCGCCTTTTTTTAGCCCACTTGATATCTCCAGGTCGCTCTCGATGCAGTTTTTGCATGTTAGGGGGTTGACTCGGTGGAATTTGGTGCAGATGTCTTGCCAGCCTGTACCTGCAAGCACATTCCCTTTGAGATCTATGAGTGCAAATCCCATGTTTGTAACGTTGAAGAGCAGGTTCATCATTGCTTGTAACGATGGCACTTCAATTATATTGGACAGTTCTTCTTCGCCTAATTCGACGTTGGGTGAAAGTACAGAGTTTAGCTTTAGTTGTAGTTGTTCTTGGCTTTCTTTTAGGGCTTCTTGGGTAGTTTGGCGCTCTATTATTTCTGTTTCTAGATTTTTGTTAGCCTCAGTTAATTCTTCAGCTCGAATTTCTAAAGCTTGTTCATTTTGTTTTAGGTTGCGAAATAGCAGTTCATAGGGTCTAGTGAGTCCTGTTTCGACAAGTGCTCTGTAGATGAAATAGAATGAAACCACTTCAAGAAGATGTCCCGCCATGTTTGCGATCCCGTAAACATCAACGTAGAGTGTGAAGGCCATTTCAGTGGCGATTGCCAATGCTGTGCCTAAAAGGAGCAGTTTGAAAACGTGATCGTTGAACTCTTTTCGATTCTTAATCAATAAACCTATGGAAATCAGAATCAGTATTGAGATTGCGTATTCACTTGCTATCTTAAAAGTTGTTAACCCAACGCCGTCAATGTATGCTAAGGGGAAGTTTTTCCAATAAAAAATAGAACCAACGAGTATGACAAAAACTGCGGAATACCCCACAGCGACAAGGGCAGGCCTAATCTTTCGTTTTATAGTTAGTAGAGAAATTATCAAAGTAAATGCAAGTATGTATCTTGTGACAATCCAGAGTTGAGTTGCTAAATTAGAGCCTGGGAACCCTGGAAATAGGTTCATTCCTTTGTAGGCTAATGTGTGGAGAAGGTCAAAGCCTGCGACAAAGAGGAAGGCTATACCTATGAATAGGAAGAAATTGCTATCTACCATGCGTCTGCTGTTCCAAGCGATGGTGAAGATGGAAAAGGCAATGACGATGGTGAAGATTTCTACAGCGTTATGGAACAGTAGATAACTGTAGTTGCTAAGAAAGTAAAGACCTGCGAGTATTAGCATGATAGCGATGACGATTATTAAGTTCTTGAGATAGGTTCCTTTTGTGGATTTCTGTGCGTTTCCACTTGGATTGTCGCTTTGCCCATTAGTTGCATCGAAACCCGCTTCTTGTGTGGCCATATTTTTTAATGTGCTCTCCACTTGGCGATGTTAACTTCACTAAACGTTTTGAGGCTTAAAAATATGCACAAACATTTACGAATGATCTTTAATACGCAAATGTGGAAAAAAGAAGCAGCTTTATCATGCATTGTTAGTATTTTTGGAGCAGGTCTTCGAAAAAGATTTTGGTTTTGGCGATTTCTTCTATAGATGTGTTGTGGTTAAGCTCCAATGTTATGGGACCATCGTAACTATAGTTGTGTAGGGCGTTTAGGAAACTTGTTAGTTCTGGAGTGGTTTGGATAAAGGGTTTGTGGGATTTGTTTGCCATATGCACGTTGCAGACTCGTTTACCATAAGCTTCTAATAAGCTGTTCATTACTTTGGTTTCTAATGCGTGGCACAAATCAAAAGTTATGCCCATCTCACCTTTTGGATCGATGACACCCAGCACCTCATCTATTTGTTCAGCGTTTTTTCCAAACCCCGTTGAATTAAACGACAAATTCTCCAATGATAACTTTACTCCCAATTTTTCAGCAAATGGTTTGATCTCCCCATAAATTTCCCTTAAGCATCTCTCTCTATCTCGTTTGGTTAACTTTTTCGAGATGTTTGAGTGAACAGTCATTAACGGCGCGTTGAGGGCTTTTGCGCATTCAAGTGAGATTTTTCCATAATAAACAGCTTGATGTACCTCTATTGGGTCTTTCACATGTAGAACTGCTGCGTGATGGGTTATACAGTTCAAGCCTGAGGTGGATAGGGCTTTTTGTTCGCGGTAAATGTCTGTGTCATGTTCTTTTTTTATTGATTTCATGTTAAACTCTATGTTTTTAAATCCGAGTTTTTTTGCGGCGTTGAAATTTTCATTTATCGCGAGTTTGCTGAAGATTCCGTTGGATAAACTTAACTTCAATGTGTAGCATCCACCGTTTATGTGTGGGAATTGTTGCTAAAATTGTTATTTGGTCTGCGGAAGGTTAATTTCTCTATTTTCTTATAGTTGCATTGATGTAGAGTGGAAGTCAAAATTCGTTTTTTTACTAATCTTAGAGAAATTGTGGGTAATCGTGAAGAGACTCTAACGTTTGCTCAAGGTGAGCCTGTTACAATTAATTTTGTTCTTCAAGTTCTCTCTGAAAAATATGGTTCCCGATTCACTGATTACTTGTACGCTAGTACGGGGCGACCGAAGAATTTTTTGCAGTTCCTTGTTAACGGAATAAGTGTGTCTACTTTAGATGGCTTTGAAACTATTCTTAAAGATGGCGATGTCTTGGCGATTTTGCCCCCTGTCGGCGGGGGCTGAAGCATAGCCTTTTGGAAGTGCTTTAATTTAACAACTGCATAGCTTTAGGTGGCGAATGCTTTGCGAGAGTTCCTGCTGTTTTCACGTCTCGGCCAAACCAGCCCCAACTTTGACAGCCTACATGATGCAGGAAGATTGGATATTGTGCATGAATGCATAGTTAGCAGCCTATTTTTTTCCCATGGTTTACGCAGAAACGTAACTTTTCACGCTATTCTAAATGGCGCTCCAAACCCTCCCCTACATATAGAAATCGATGGCAGAGCCCTCTATGACGTTCGAACTGACATAGACACTTGGAAGCAAATCCTTAAAAAAACCATAGCGGGTAAACCTCACCCAGGTCTTACGTTTAAAAGATCAGGTTTCGAGACTTTATTGAAGGAAAAAGCTCAAACTCAAGAGATATACGTTTTGGAAGAGAATGGCAAAGACATTTCTCGTTTTGAATTTGGCGAAAACTGTCTATTTATCCTCGGTGACCATGTAGGGCTGCCTAAAAAAGCTGAAACGTTCGCTTTGCGTTACGGCGAAAAAATAAGTCTGGGAAAACAACCATACCTTGCCGCGTCTTGTATCACGATTATTAACTACCTTTTGGATCAGCAGACTAAATTGGGCTCTTGAAATGCTCCCATCCACGTGCCTCAACCACTTGACGTTTGCTGTCGACGTTTAGGAATATGCCTGGTTTGCTTGTTGCTTTTCCAATTCTCAACAGTTGCCCACCAACTGCTTCCACAGCTTCTTTTGCAACTTTCCACATCTCTGGTTTTACAGTAACTATTATCTCATATTCTTCTCCTCCGTAGAGTGCCAACTCTGAGGCTTCGATTCTATTTTTTAGTGCAAACTCGCCGACTTCCTCTGCAATTGGAATATTGTCTATCTCAAAACCAATCTTGCTTAGTTGAGCTATTTCATGTAGGCTCCATGCTAACCCGTCACTCGAATCTATTGATGCAGTAACTGCGCCGCATTTGCCAAACGCCAATCCCTCCTCCAACCTTGCCTGGGGCAAAAAGACCGACCTTAATAGTACCTCACGCGATTTTTTATCGGCAATGCAGTTTTTGTCTTGAAGCAAACGTATTCCAGCTGAAGATTTGCCAAAAAAACCTGTAACTGCCAAAATATTGCCCTCTTTGGCGCCGTTTCGCAACATCAACTTGGATTTTTCTGCTATGCCAAAGAGTGAGATTGACACAATAAAGTCTGAAGCTTCATTTGTATCTCCACCAATTACGTATGTGCCGTATTCTTGGGCGCCGGCATCCAAACCGCGGGCAATTTCTTTTACGTCTTTTTGTGTAAATTTCCTAGGAAGTCCCAAAGCAACAAGAGCTGCAGACGGTTGGACGCCTTTTGAGGCAAAGTCGCTTACGTTCATGACGATTGCTTTTCTTGCGGCTTGGTAGAGGCTCATCTGTTTGGGGACATCTGTTTTGCTTACGAGCATGTCGGTTTTTAGGACTGCGACTTTTTCTTTGTCGATGTTAATCGCTGAAACGTCATCTCCAAAAGGCACAGGCATGTTTGGCAGGGTTAGGTTTTTTTGGATGATTTGGATGATTTTGTGTTCACTTATCTTTGTTGTGGTTTTTTTGTATTTCATGTTTGCTTGCGCCTTTGTTGTTCTGATTGTGTGATTTATGTTTGGGTTTGTGAAGATTTAAAAATTGGTGTTTCCTTGTTTAGCATCTTGGTGCCCCGATGGCTCAGCCTGGTAGAGCGGCTGCCTCGTAAGCAGCAGGCCGCGGGATCAAAGCCCGCTCGAGGCTCCATAATTTTTATTATCGCGTATTTGTGTTGTGCAGTTGAGTTGTTTTTTTTGTGCTTGACAAAGTTTATTAAATGTTGCGATACAAGAGGTTTGTGAAGGAAACGTCGGATGCACCTTTTTTCCCACGGTTCGGAGGAAAAACTCCATTGCCCATACAAGGGCTGTGAAAAAAACTTTGAAAAGCCAACCGTGATTACGGACACGTCAACTATCCCTCGGCAGAATCATTACGCTTGTCCGTTTTGTATGTCCAAACTGGAGATTATCACTGAGAAAGAGAAAATTGTTGGAGTTAAAGCGACTGAATATCCGACTGTTTTTGATTCTCCAGCTAAATGTGCGCATTTTAGTGGGCTTCTTAATGCGCCACCTGGATGTGGATTAACTTTGGATGAATGTTTGATTTGCCCCAAAGTGCTTCAATGTGACAAACGCAGAAAATAGGATTCGCTGCAATTCATAGGTCTAAGAAATTCCATCTATATCAACTAATTTTAAAATTGCATATTGTGGAAATTTAGCCTGGAGTGGCTAAGGTTTTTATGATGCAACAGAAATTATTGTAGCCTGCATAGTTGGGGCCATCGGCTAGCTTGGTCTAGGCTTGTAGACTTGGGCTCTATAGACTCCGGTTCAAATCCGGGTGGCCCCACCATCATTTCTGGATTTAACCCTGAATCATCCTTATCAAATCAAATTGGAAGATTCATAAGTATGAAAATTGCAGGTAGAAACTTCGACTGTCTTTATCTATACCTTTTAAGTGGGGGAAAGCTGTTTTGAAACAGTTTTCTTGCTTTTCTAATTTAACTATAGCCGATCTAGAATCTGCAAATTTGATATGCTAAATTGTGGAATGTGTTTCATAGCAAGTTTTATCTTGTTAGATTTTTATTTATTAAAGGGGGAACATTTGTGGCTAAGGAGAAAGCGAAAATTAGGATTATTTTTTTACCGTTTGCAATTGCTCTTTGGGGTTTGGGCTGGTTTTTACGTTATGTCGGTGAAAAAAAATCAAAGAAAGCAAGCGTTAGCTTCTCTCATTCTTCGAGAAAGCATTAACCCAAAATCTGTTTGCGAGACTTGTTGTGTCTTTTTGTAATCACACATATTCTTATTCGTTAATTTGCTGATAATTAAGAGGAGAATGAAATAATGACAGTTGTTAAAATAATTGAGCTAATTGGGACTTCACCAAATAATTGGGAGGAAGCTGTTAAAAATGCTTTGGCACAAGCGGCAAAGACAATCAAAAACATCAAATCTGTTTATGTTAAAAGCTGCAAGGCAAAGGTGGAGAACAACAAAATTGCAGAATACCGAGCTGTGGTCAAAATAGCTTTTGTCGTTGAAGGCAGTTAAGATACTTCTGCCTCGTTCTTTGTATGCTCCTCGAACTGACCTCTATTGTTTCAGTTTTGTCTATCGCATTTTTTGTTAATTAAGGTAGGTAACTATGAACTTTGCGTTCCCTACAAGTTTAGTTGTAACTGTGCTTGCAAGAACGCAGTTTCTGAATAATTGTTAAAATTTTGTTTTTTAGTATCTGCTTATGGGAGCATATATCTTTAGAAAAAGATTTGATTTGGTGCGATAATCTTCTAAATTATTATAGTTGAAGAACTATGCACCTTTAGGGACAATAGTTGACGAGTGATTATGAGCCTAAACGATTTGCTGTTAATTTAGATAACTTGGATTTTGCCAAAATCAAGCGGGTGGGCGATAAAGTTATGCAGATGTTAAACAAAAAAGTCAGTAATCCGGTTGAGGCATACTTTCTTCTTAAATTGTTGTGTTTCTCCATTGAGGCTTCTGAAGGTTTTAAGTTGATGCCTGAAGACGAAGAAAGGTTGCGGGAACTTTGTTTTAAGCCATCAAGGACAGGTTCAAAAAATACGCCTTGATTTATGGTGTAAAAATGATAAACGGGTAAGAGTTGTGTGGATATGCAAGTGTGATGGCGAGCCATCAATGCATTCCCTCTTAACCCAAACTGAGGTAAGGTAGTTTTTAGTCTAAAGCTTTGTGAAACTTGAATTCATATTAACAATCAGTCTGGCGAAAAATTAGATTTTTGCTGATAGACAACGTTTTATTGTTTTGTGTTTTTGAAGATTAGGTGTTTGGGTCAGCGACGATTGACGATTTCTCACAGCCTAGGGCTCGAAGCCGTCGCCTCACATCATCCCGCGCTTAATTTGATGTAGGGGCGGATTTATCTATTTTGGGTTCGGGATAAGATATTGAAAAGATTAAAGAATAAATGTCAATTACGAAACAACTTGGTTTACGAATCTTGAGCTCGGGCGTTGCGGTCTTCACGCCTTCCGATTTTAATATTACGGCATTGTTTGAATATGCTGGCATAGATTGTTTGATTTGTGTTGTCTCGTCTGGTTTGGTTGCATTGCAGTTACAGCTTTTGTCGCAATAATTATTCTTGATGTGCAGGGTACAGAGCTGCGAATATTAATAGAACTATCTCATTTGTGTTTTCTTTTTTGTCAAATTATGTTTCTCAAAAAGAGTACAAAAAATAGTGCGCAAAACATGTTTTTCTTGGGAGCTTGTTGAGGGATTAACGTCAGTTGACGAATCTAAATGTTTAAACCAACGTAAGAGCAGGGTATCCTAAATGCTGTTTCGTTGGAGGTGAAAAGGTTACATGATATTCGAAGAAGATGAGGAATGGGAAGAGGGCGAAGATGAGGAATGGGAAGAAGAAGAATGGTAAGCTAGCTCTTAGTGCGAAAATTTTGTAATCTTTCTTTAATTTTAATTTCTTCTTGTTTATTTTTGATTTATTTTTTTGTTGCCGATTGGATTAGTCTTGAGATTTTTTTGGGTTTATATTTATAACTGACTTGTGGGATTCATTAATCGAAGTTTATCATGACGCGGATCGCTGTCTTAAACGCCGACAAGTGCAAAGTCAAAAAATGCAATCAACTTTGCGTAAGCTATTGCCCCATGGTGCGTAGTCGAGTGGAAGCTATACGCGTAGAAGGTAACAAAGCTCTTATCTCTGAAGTGCTTTGTAGCGGATGCGGTATCTGCGTCAAAAAATGCCCTTTTAAGGCTATTAGTATTGTGAATTTGCCTGATGAGCTTGAAAAGGATTGTAGTCATCGATTTAGCGCTAACAGTTTCAAGCTTTTCCGTTTGCCTATGCCTTCGCCAGGTACTGTTTTGGGGTTGCTTGGGCAAAACGGAATTGGAAAAAGCACTACACTGAAGGTTTTCTCAGGGGAAATTAAGCCTAACTTGGGCAAATTCGATGCTGCACCTGACTGGCCGGAAATCATTCAGTACTATCGCGGCTCTAGCTTGCAAGATTATTTTCAGAAGCTAAGCAAGAATCAACTTAAAGTCAGCAGTAAACCTCAGTATGTTGACAAGATTCCTAAAGCTGTTGAAGGTAAAGCTGGAGATTTACTGGAAAAAGTTGATGAGCGCAAACAGCTTGATGCGATTGCTGAAGAGTTAGAACTTAAGAAAATTTGGGATCGCGCTCTTGCTGTTCTTAGCGGTGGGGAGCTTCAGCGTGTTGCGGTTGCGGCGGCTCTTAGTCGTGATGCGGATGTTTATCTTTTTGATGAGCCTTCGAGTTATTTGGATGTGAAGCAGCGTCTTGTGGTTGCTCGGGCGATTCGTAGCCTTAAGGAGCAGCAAAAAACAATAGTTGTTGCTGAACACGACTTGGCTATTATTGATTACTTGTCTGACCAAATCTGTGTTTTCTATGGTGAGCCAGGAGTTTATGGTGTTGTTTCTCATGTCCATGGCGTGCGAACTGGCATTAACATATACCTTCAGGGCTACATAGCTGATGAGAACATTTTGTTTAGAAAGGAATCTATTGTTTTTCATGAGAAACCTCCACCAACTGCAGGTACCCTGATTGGTGAACCTTTGCTCAAATGGGGTAATATGGAGAAGACCTTCCAAGGTTTCAAACTTGCCATCGAACCGGGAGAAATCAGGGCAGGCGAAATTATCGGAATTCTTGGACCAAACGGGATAGGCAAGACCACTTTTGTTAAGATTCTTGCGGGTCTTGAAGAAACTGACGATAAACGTCAGCTCAGTAAGTTGACGGTTAGCTATAAGCCTCAGTATATAGCTCCAGATTACGAAGGTACTGTGCAGGAATTGTTGATGAATGTGGCTAAGGATAACTTTACTTCTAGCTGGTACAAAACCGAAATTGCTCAGCCCCTTCGGCTTCAAGTTTTGATGGATCGTAACGTAATGGAGCTTAGTGGTGGGGAACTTCAAAAAGTTGCCATAGCTGCTTGTCTTAGTCGTAAAACCGATATGTTCCTTCTAGATGAACCTAGTGCCTATTTGGATGTTGAAGAGCGTTTAAACGTTGCAAAGACGTTGCGGCGTGTGGTCGAGGCCCATGGCATTCCTGCGTTTGTTGTTGAACATGATGTTGTGACGCAGGACTTTATCGCTGATCGTCTTATGGTTTTTAACGGGCAACCGGGTGAGAGCGGAAGAGCGTATCCTCCGACAACGTTGCGTGCAGGGATGAATACATTCCTTAAAGAAATGGACATTACTTTCCGACGAGACTCAACTACCTTCCGACCTCGCGTTAACAAGGAAGATTCGCAAATGGATAAGTTCCAGAAAGACATCGGTGAATATTACTACACACAAGCAACCAGAGACAAAGACGAAAAAGAGGATAAGGCTGCAAAAGAAGCTTCAAAGAAGGCGGAATCAGCTAAGAAATAGATTAAGTCTAGATTTAGCTGTCAAACCATTATTTTTACATTTTTAGCGCAAAAATATTCATGTAAACATGTTACTGCGTGCTTCTAAAACGTGGCGTTTATACTTAGAGTGCAGTTAACTTAAAGAACCACCAACAAATATACTTAGCATTCGCAAAAACAAAACGGGGAAAGTGGTGTAAGCAGCAAGTGGCTCAAGCAACCTTCGAAGAAATTTCGGCATCTGACTTCTTTTACCGTAACCGTGACATCGCAGGCTTGACAAACCCCTCGCGGAGCATCTTTGTTGCCATTCGTGAAGTTGTTGAAAACAGTCTTGACGCTGCTGAGAGTCAGAAGATTCCCCCGAATATTTATGTGCGTTTGTCTTTTGAGTCAGAAGCAACTAAAGCTACTCAAATCTATAAGTTGCATGTTGCAGATAATGGGAGTGGGATTCCTCCAAAGTTTATACCTTCCGCGTTTGGGCAGGTTCTCTATGGTAGTAAGTATAAGCTCAAACAGGCCCGAGGTACTTTTGGGCTTGGTGGCAAGATGGCGGTTTTGTATGGGCAAATTACTACGCATCAGCCTGTTTTTGTAACTTCAAGCACTGGACAAGAAAAAATCTACAGTTTTAAACTGATGATTGACATTCAGCGGAATAGGCCTATAATTTTGGATCGTAAAGTCCTGATAAATAAGGATCGTTGGCAAGGAACAATAATTGAGTTCACGTTGGAAGGTGACTATTTGCGTGCCATGCCTAAAATTATCGAGTACTTCAAGCAGACAGCCATGGTTAACCCTTATGCAAATATCACTTTTGTGGACCCTAAAGGTAGGCTCTACAAGTTTGTAAGAGCAACAACAGTTATGCCTGATCCGCCCAAAGAAACTATGCCTCACCCTTACGGCGTAGATGTTGAATTATTGCAGCGGCTTATCCAAATTACTGAATTTAATAATATGAGTAGTTTTCTGCGAGGGCATTTTCATAGAGTCGGAGAAATTACGGCGCAAAAGTTTTTGGATTTTGCTGGTATCTCTCCGAAGAAGAATCCGAAAAAACTCGCTCATGAAGAAATAGTACGGTTAATGCAGAACCTTAAAAAGTTTAAAGAATTCCTTCCGCCCGATGCAAACTGTCTTTCACCTTTGGGAGAAGAGTTGCTTAAGGCAGGTGTTGTGAAAGAGTTAAACCCTGAGTATTTGGTTGTGCATCAACGTAAGCCTTCAACTTATGCAGGTCATCCGTTTATCGTGGAGATGGCGATGGCTTACGGTGGGAACGTGCCTAAGAGCGGTACTTTTGTTATCTACCGTTTTGCTAACAAAATTCCGCTACTGTATGATGAAGCAAGTGATGTTTCTTATCGTGTGATTTCGGCTATGAATTGGCGACGCTACAAGGTGCATCCTGAGATGCCGATCGCTATTGTGGTGCATATTTGCAGTACCAAAGTGCCCTACAAGACTGTGGGAAAGGAGTTCATCAGTGATCGCCCCGAAATAAGACGGGAGGTTGCGAATGCGCTTAGGGAGGTTGCACGGCAAATTCAGCATTTTCTTGCTAGGCAAGAGCATGTTCATATGGAGAAGAAGCGGTTAGGGATTTTTAACAAGTTTCTTCCTAAAATCGCGGAGTTTTCAACTATTCTTGCGAGGCAGGAAAGGAAGCCTAATATCGAAAAATTACTAAAGAGTGTGCAGAAGTATGGCTCAGAAGAAAGATAAGGTTGCAGAAAGAAAAAATGCTGTTGTTTCTTGTCTGAAGCAGTTTGGTACTGAAATCTACAATCAGTTAGATCAGGGTGTTTTTCCCACGATTAACATGCCGAGTCGTTCTACTGAGAACATTACTTATGATCCTGCGCTTCGTCAGTACATTTTAGGTGAAAGGGTTGTTACCCGTAGTGCTCGTAACATTCGTCATATACGCCCTTTTACTCAGCTTGCTTGGGCGGCGATGTTTGGTAATGAGTTGACTACTCAGCGGAAGACCTCAACGTTGAGAGATGTCTATTATTCGGCTCAGGCTTATGAGATGACTTTTAATGATCAGCAGGAATCTAACAATATTATTACTGATCTTGAGACTTTGACCGGGTTTGCTCGAGAGGATTTTCATATTTTTCCTGAAGAGCGTAGTGCTATTTTTGGTGACTTAGATATCGGTTATACTGTTCCAGGCTATGAGGGTAAATCGCTTAACTTGACTAGCCATCCTGATGGAGTTTTGATCGGGCCAGCGTTGACTACTTCTGATTTTTTAGGAACTAAGGCTGATAAAGTTATTGCGATTGAGAAGGGTGCTTTGTTTACGAGGTTTATTGAAGAAAATGTTCACAATAAGCATAAGTCTCTGCTTATTTCGTGTGGTGGTCAAGCTCCTAGGCAGACTCGTAGTTTTATTAGGCGTTTGCATGATGAGTTGGAGTTGCCGGTTTATATTTTAACTGACGGTGATCCGTGGGGGATGCATATTGCTCAAGTTATCATTTCAGGTTCAGCTAATGCTGCGCATCTGCGTGAACTTAATACGCCTGATGCGGTTTGGAGTGGGGTTTGGGCAAGTGATATCGTTGAGTATAAGTTGCCAACTGATCCGTTAGATGAGGTTGATATTAAGCGTCTGTATGAGTTGCAGAGGGATCCGCGTTATCAGAATGATCCTTTGTGGCAGCGAGAAATTAAGTTGTTTCTTAAGATTAAGCGCAAGGCGGAACAGGAAGCTTTCAGTAGGTACGGATTAACTTACATTGTGGATGAATATTTGCCTACTAAGCTTGAAGGTGCAAAGGGCAAAAAATAGTGTGTGGTTGGTTGTTTAGTACTTCTGTTTGACAGAAATTTCTGAATTGGCTATATGGTTAGTTATTTGTTTTTAGCAAAGATTGTTGCTGCTATTGTTTTTTGGGTTGTGGTTAATACAAATAATCACGATAGCTGTTGCGTTTTAGGGATAGCTTAGAAAAAGGGGATCGAGGGAAACCGCATCAGCTTAAGCAACGCCCTGTCGAACTCGTCTGCCGGCTTGTTACTCGTTTTTTACGCCTTTGGCGATGCGGTCGCCGACTTCCTTGTCGATGTTGCGCCAGTATTCGAAGGTCCGTTGCAGGACGGGTTCGGATACGCCGTTTTTCAAATGTCCGACCACGTTGGACACTAGCCGGTCCCGTTGCGCATTGTCCATGACTTTGCGTACCAGGGTGCCGGGTTGGCCGAAGTCGTCGTCGTCTTTGCGTTTGTTGTCGGCTGTACGGGTGAACTCGCCGTTGGCACTCCAGATGGCGACCTCGGGATACTGTTCTGGGTCGGCTTTTGGGCCTCCTTTTGAGTTGGGTGCGTAGACGGGGTCGGCGACGTTGTTAATTCGCATTGCTCCGCCTTTGCTGTAGCTGTGTATTGGTACTTTGGGTCG
>Ga0315535_1000098_pt1 | contig 53099 bp, 66 predicted proteins | sample SalMarSW160220MG_2_FD_203092 | JGI IMG/M metagenome (GOLD analysis project Ga0315535, IMG submission 203092) | Salt marsh sediment microbial communities from the Plum Island Ecosystem LTER, Massachusetts, United States - Salt Marsh Sediment SW1602-20 ... | reverse complement strand
CTGTCCCAGTCAGGCTCATTCTTCAGCTTTATGAGCTCCATAATGAGTTTCTTCCTCTCCCCATCAAAACCCAGCGAGATGAACTTCTCATCAGAATAGTCTTTCAGCAGGGATTCGATCAACTTCTTTGCCTTCTTCTGCTCATCCCTGTCGCATTGATAGACATAATGCGAATGAAGCTTGACTCCCAGCAGATTTGGAACATCAAGGAGTTTGTATATCTTCTTTGTAAGCATGCAATCACCTTTGTATAACAATAATCTCCCTTATCACTGGCTTCTTGAATGGCATGTCAAACCATCTTTCGGCAAACCAGTCTGTCTTGTGCTTCTTTATCCTGCCGAAGTGCGGGTCTGCCAATATGATCTTGTCTTTCTCAAACCCGACGACAACTGAATAATGCCCTGCTTCTTCAGGCGAGAACCAGTCGACAATGACTGGTATGCCTTTCTTCACCAGTCTCCGCAGCTCTGCGATGCTGCTCTTCTGCTTGACATACGCCTTGAACCCGAGCTTCTTTGCAGCAGAGACAATGTTCTTCTCTTCACAGCCTTTCGCGCAGCTCGTCTTGGTCATCTTCGCAAGCTCTTTCTCTGACTTGATGATCCCATAATACCCAAGCACTATCTTAAGGCATGCAGGCCCGCAGTATCCGCGGGATTGTTTGTATGGTTTTAGTTTTAGCATGTTTTCACCTTATCATTAGTATTCAAGACTGACCAGATAGATTATTGCAGTCAGGAATGCGACAGCTCCGCTTATTATTGTTGTTGTCACCAATCCCAGCCCTGCGATGCTTATCCCGACCAGGAACGCTGCCAGGGCATTGGCCATTGCCCATATTATGTTCATCGCGGATCCGAGTGTGGCCCTCAGCCTTGAAGGTATGGAGTGCTGGACAGCCGAATCATGTATTGTGATGAGCGCGGTCTCAAGCAGGCTGAACAGCATCAGGAAAAAGACCGCAAGATAGACATTATTTGTCAGGGCAAATACTGATATGAAGATTGATATGCCGAATACTATGAAGAACAGGGGTTTTCTTGCTCCGAACCTGTGAGACAGCTTCTCTCCGATAAAGGGAGCCACCAAAACCACTACTGCTATCACCGACGATATCCCTGCGATGACTGCTGGAGACAGGTTCAGTTTCTGGAACAGTATAAGGGGCGATTCTATGAAAAAGGAATCAACAGCCAATGTCAGGAAGAAGACTGCCAAAGCAAGTCCTCTTATCTGCTTGTTATTTCTGTTAAAAAGGTGCAGCAGAGAGTCCTTGGCCTGTATGTACGTCTTTGAGATGAAATGCCTGTCCAGTCTTGAAGGCCTGAAGTTCCGCTCCTCCATGTACCGCAGGATGATAATCAGCATTATGAAATTGGTTAATGCTATCGCGAGCCATACAAGCCTGAACCTGATAGATATTATCAGGAATCCTATAGCTCCTCCGATTATCGCGCCGGTCTTCTCGAAGAAGAAGAATCTTGAGAACAGTGTCGCAAGCTTATTGTGCTTGTCGCCGATATCCAGGGCGTCTATTATCCAGGCAGTAGTAGTGCCTGACTGGAATGTCCAGGCTATGTCCTGCAGGATAAAGCACAGCGCAAGAAGCCAGAAATTTTCAAAGATGAATATCCCGAAGAATGCCGCTGACATGAGGAAGAAGGATATCATGATGGACATCTTCCTTGAATAATGGTCTGCGAATGCACCTGTCGGGAATTCAAAGAAGGTCATGATGATCTTTGAAGCCGCGAACATGGTCGTTACCGCTACAAGCTTATGGCCTAAAGTCAGGAAATATATTATCAATAGCACAGAGACCAGTTCCCTGCGGATGCCATTAGTTAACTCCATTCCATAGAAAATGGATTTAGCCTTGAATTCAAATTCAGCGATTTTTTCCATAAATCTCATCTTCTCACTCCTCTATATACATCGGTGTTACCTGTTCTGTTATGATGACTGATTCGTAATTCGTTATTATGTCGCTGAACTTCATCCTTATCTTGTCCATTATGCCCCGCATCTGCTCGAAGTTCTCTACCTCAAACTCCAGCTCAATGTCCCATGTGCCTAAAGTCGTCGTGAGCGCGAATATGTTAGGCTGTGAGGCGCAGTACTTGTACAACGAATCCAACCTCTCCTGTGTTATGTTCTCGAGATAGATGAATGTCTTGCAGAATATGTATCCTATCTTAGAATAATCGATATTGAGCGAATACTTCGTTATCACTTTGTCCTTCTCCAGCTTCTTCATCCTGTTTATTATGTTCTGGCTTGCCTGTCCTGTCTCTTTCGCTATCTCCACCACAGGCTTGCGGCCGTCGCGCACTATCTTCGCGATGATCTTAGTGTCCAGCTCATCAACCTTGTACTTGCCAGGCTCCCCACCGTACCTTATCGCCAACGGCTCTGCTTGCCCGCTTAACAGCCACTTCCTGTTGTAGTAGAACCAGTTGATGTTGTATATGACCTGCTTGTTCAGTATGTGCTTCCCGTACTTCTCCATTATCTTGATGAACACCTTGTGGAACTCATACGTGGATTTCGCCCAGTAGCAGAACAGCGCGTCCCATCTCCCGCTGCATGACACTATCCACCCCACCTCTTTTATCGAGGCGAGATAGTCGAACATCTCTTTCTCCAGCTCTTTTGTTATGTTGCGGAACTGCAGGTATATCTTGATGTTGTTGTAGCCGAACTTGGAGGTGTCCAGCTCTGTCATGAAGGATGTGACAATCCCTTCATCCACCAGCCGCTTCATCCTGAAGTTGACCGTATCCTTGTTCGACCCTACCTTACGGGCTATCTCTGCTGCGCTCTGACGCGAATTCAGGTCCCAGTGGTACAGGATGCTCCTGTCCAGCTCATCAAGCACAAGATCAATCTTGTGCTCTGGCTTTATTGCTTTTCTGCGCATATTATTGATTATAATCAACCTTCTTATATATAAATATATTGATTTTGAGGCAAAAAAGACCAGAAAGATTAAAGTAAAGGTTAGTCACTTAACAGTAATAACATTTTGGGAGGTGGCTGACCATGAAGGAGAAGATAAAGTCAATACAGAAGGAATGCCTGAGAGGAAAGATCGAGCCGCACGAAGCAGTCTCAAGCATAGATGGACTGATAGGAGGCATCACCAGAGCAGAACTCAAAGAGGGCAAGAAGTACAATCTGACAAACCACAATGAGGTATACTCATTGAATGTGAAAGGTTTCAGCAAGAGAGAGCTGGACAGGCTGCACGGCATGGCAGTGCTTTCGTATTTCAAAGCCAAAGAGAACGGCAGCATGTTCCCCGGTGAGATCCATATCTCGAAAAAGGCATCCACAAAGGACCACACCGATGGCATATACAGGATACTGGAGAGATACCAGTCTTGAGGAGGCAATTGAAGATGAAGAAAAAAGACAATGAGATAGTATTTGCAAAGCTGGGAGAAGACAAGCCAAGCATCGTGGCTGGAAATACCTGGGAAGACATAGAGGAGTTCAGGGACACGTCCTACAAGAATCTTCCTCTCAAGGAGGTCAACCCTGCGGATCTGCCTAGGTGCTATACAGGTGAGATCAAGAGGGCTGCAGAACAGCTTGAGAAATTCCAGCACAGCCCATGCATGCTCGTAAACACAGAGCATGAGAGCGAAGCGGACATGCTGGAGTATCTGTTCGACAACAGCTTCGTGCTTGGATGTGACGGCTATGAGGTTGAGGTGATGATCGACAAGAGCGCGCATCATGCATTGAGGCCGGAATACTCTCTGACAACCAAGCTCAGCAGGGAAAAGCCCGACTATACAATGAGCAGGAGGGAAGACTTCCTGAGGAATGACACGATAAAGTACGGCAACAGGTCTATGGATAAGGATCTGGAAGCATATGTCAGTGAAGAGACAGAGAAGTTCGATGGAGTGATCTTTGTCGACTATGACAGAAAGAGACTAGCAGAGCTTTCAAAGATAGAAGGCGTGACTGTCATCAACCCTGATGTGTTCGGCGAGGACAGGACTATAGATTACATAGTCTCGTTGTTCACCCAGATGCGCGACAACCAAGAGAGTCTTGATTAAATCTTTTTTTTCTTTTCTTAAACAATCAAAAAAACCAGGAAACCGAGAAAAAATGAGACTAAGAGAGATAATCAATCAAGAAGCAGAAGTGAAGGATCTGGACGTCCTGCTCGAGAGAGAGTTCAGTATAGACGAAAGAGACATCACTCACGTACTGGAAATACTGAAAAGGAGCATCAAGGATGCGTATGGCGATAACGAAGAGGTATATGTGAAATCCCATAAGATATTCGCAGCATACTGCTCTCACCAGATGAGAAAAGCAGGGGTTAGTGAGCAGACCATAGGCAAATACCTGGAATTTTCGGATTTTATGGCCAGAACTGATGCTGATTTTGAAGAACGCAGGGCATATTCAGAAAAGATAGTACAGGAACCAGGAGCTGAAGAAGCGGTCAAGGTCCTGAAGGACGCAAAAAAGAAATTCATTCGTGAACTGCCTGGCAGATATTACGAATTGCACCGCAAAGATAAAGCGCGCATGTGTGCTTGTGCGGGATGGAGCCATATCATGGGCAGCACAATGCTAGAGTACAATGTATTGCAGGGCGCTTTAGAGAGAAAAAAGGTCAGATAGCTCCAACCCCAAATCTTTTTCCCAAAACATTTAAAAAATCCAGTACAAAAGATATCGCTATGAAAACCATAACCTTCCCTTTTGACATCGATGAATTCTTCAGGAAGTGTGTCAGGCATAAGAACCTGCCTAAGAATGATTTTGAGAAGCAGGCAGTGCTCATCAAGATAGTTGAGGATTTCGAGGACAACAGGAGATACTCTGAGCCTGAAGTCAATGAGAGGATAAAAAAGCACTTTGAGGACTTCGCCTCGATAAGGAGGGAGCTCATCAACTTCGGCTATATGCAGAGGGATCCCTACAAAGGGGAATACTGGGTCGTGAAAAGAGACCTGACACAAGACGACATCAGGAACAACACCCTCCTCAGGCAGCACGCAAAGGCATTCAAGGTGCTGGAAGAGGACAAGGAATAGCTTCAACCCAAACTGCACCCTACCCAACATATTTATATATACTATACCTTCTTATCTACAGGCGCGCCGCCAGCCCGCGCTCGCTGTCGAATATTGAGGCGCAGAGATTCGCCCAACTGCGACGATTCCCGCTGATTATTCTGTCAGCTCGCTAGGCGGGGCAGGCGACGCTGGAGGATGATACTATGGCACAAGATAAGAGTTTATTGCTTACAGTTGTACTGGCTCTGGGGTTCGCGCTCATAGCGCTCGCAATCCTTTTCGCCCCGAAGCCTGAAGTGAATGTCTCAGGAGGCAGTGGAGGTGTCTCTGCTGACCGCAACACCATCTCGGTCTCTGGCCAGGCACAGTTCGATGTCGATCCTGACCTTGCTGACGTGTACATCAGGGTCAAGACAGAGGAGCCTACTGCCAACCGCGCCCAGGAGGAGAATGCAAGGCTGATGGACACGGTCAAGGCAGCCCTCAAGAAAGCAGGAGTCAAGGACGATGAGATGGAGACCACGAGCTACAACCTCTGGCCCCAGCAGAAGTGGAATCCTGACACCCAGGAATACGAGAACACCGGCTATGTTGTCCAGCATCTGCTGAAAGTCACGACTGAAGAGGTCACTACAGTGGGAGACCTGTTGGACGTTGCTGTCACAGCAGGCGCCAACGGATTGGACAGCATAAACTTCAGGCTGTCTGACGAGAAGAAGAAGGACGTGAACAGCGAAGCCCTTGCGCAGGCGTCAGGCAACGCGAAGGACAAGGCTGAAGCGATCGCCCAGGGATTAGGCGTCAGGTTAGGTGATATCGTCGCGGTCTCAGAGTCGAACGTGGGCTACAACTATGTCCCAAGAGCAGCTTATGATATGGCAGAGGCTGCTGTCGGAGGCGCCAAGTCCTTTAACACAGAGATCTCGCCAGAGTCCGTGAGCGTATCCGCGACAATAGGCATAGTGTATGAGATAAAATCATAAAATCTTTTCATTTTTCTCTTTCTTTTTTATCTATTCAACAGCCACAGGCTGCACTTCATCCTTGAACTGAGCATATTGCGCAAGTACGGTCAGGACATCAAGCAGATTGCATGCCTTCATCAGACTAGCAGCGCAGTGCTGCCTGTATTGACCTGAACTAGCTATTTCTTTTTAATACCTGTCCAAAACACCTCATAGAAAGCCCGAAACAAAACATTTAAATATAACCTAAATAATGGTTATAATAACCACAATAAAGGTTATAAAAATGGGCCTATTGAAGATCATAAAAGAAGATAAGGATGCCCGGAAGGTGTTCGGCAAAAGGGAGCTGAAGATAATAGAGAAGCAGCTGTTAGGCGTCAATCTTACGCAATCAGAGAAGAACAGGCTTTCAAGGGACATAAGGAAGAAGCTTGAGTTCATAAGACGCATAGCGAAGTTCGAAGATGATTTCCAACTCAAGAAAGGCGCGGAGATAAAGAGGATGATAGAAGAGGCAAAGGAAATAATCCTTGAAGACCAGCTCTCAAGAAACATAAGAAGCATCATCCTGTACGGCTCTGCAGCAGAGAATCTCCTCACACTGAAATCAGACATAGACCTGGCAGTGAAGATTAAAGGAATCAGCCTAAAGGAAGCCACATTGTTCAGGAAAAGAATTTCCGGCAAGGTCGACCGAAGGATAGATATACAGGTTTATGATTTCCTCCCTGACAAGATAAAGAAGGATATAGATAAGAAAGGCAGGACAATACATCCAAGATGAGGATCAAAGACAAGATTGAGGAGATAGAGAAATACCTATCCGAGCTTGGCGCATTCATGCCAGATGATTTCCGGGAATACCAGCGTGACGCCAAGACAAAAGCGGCCTGCGAGAGATATTTTGAGAGGATTATAGAAGCGGCTGTTGACCTTGCGTTTCTTATAATAAAAGACGACCGTTTCAAGACACCAGAGGATGACAAGGAGGCGTTCGACATCCTGGCCAAAGAGGAAATCATGACAGCAGAACTGGCTGAAAGGCTCAAGGACGCGAAAGGCATGAGGAATATCATAGCCCACCAGTATGGTGTAGTGGATGATGAGATAGTGTTCAAGGCGATCACAGAAGAGCTGGTCAGGGATGTAAAAGATTTCTTGGATCATGTCAATACACACATAAAACAAGGTAATAAATAAATACCAGCACCCATTAAGGAGCAAATAAGGTCACAATCATGAAAAACAACAAGAAGGTATGGTGGATCGACAAGGCTGTGTGGGTCATGCTTCTCGCTTACGCGATAGGTATCATCTCGCTCTATATCCAGGGCAATCAGGACAACCTTTTCCTGATGATAAACACGATGACCCTGCTGTTCATCCTGGGCATGCTCATAGCTGTAGCATACCTGATAGCGATGAAGGACTGAAGATGCCATGTGAACTTTGCGAAGCAATAAGCGACAGGTTTAGGTTCATCCTTGAGGATGAGCTCTCTTTCGCGATCATAATCAGGGAGCCGCAGGTCGACCTGCATTCCCTGGTGCTGCCCAAGCGCCATGTCACCTCATTCTCTGACCTTACAGAACTGGAATCACTGTCCCTGCACAGGATGGTGTCCCTGCTGCAGGGAAGGATCGAATCCACCCTGGATAAGCCTTGCACGATAATGGCCAACAGCCCGAGATTCGCCACCCAGCCGCACATCCATTACCAGCTCGTGCCTGTAAAAGCAGGCATAAGGACCTTTGTCTCTGCTGCAGAACATGTGCCAGAGAGGAGAGTTGCATCTGCCGAAGAGCTGGAGCGTATGGCCAGGCGCCTTAGGACCGGGTAGTTGTTGACCCGCGCATAGACGCCAGCTTCTTCTGGAACCACACCACAGATATGGTCGTTCCTACGACAGCACCCATTATCATTGAGAAAGGAAGCGCGAGATAGCCGTAGCCATACCTGAATATCAGCGCATAAGCGAGAGGCACTGCCACGACGACCACCCGCACGAGGTTCACCACCAGGCTTGGCATACCCATGCCCATGCCCTGCATCGCCCTGGAGAGTATCATGCTGATGCCCATTATTGGGAGCATGAAGACCTCTACGCGCATGTATGCGGACGCGAGGCCTAGCAGCACAGGGTCAGGTGTGAATATCCTCAGGAATATCCATGGCCATGAGAAGAACAAGAGAGTGAAACCCAGCATGAAAAGCGAGCCTATCTTCACGCTGTACCAAACTATGCCCTTGAGAAGGTCCTTCCTGTGCGCTCCGTAGAACATCCCTACCAGTGTCATGACTGCGGTAGAGAGCGCCACGACAGGCAGGACTGCAACGCTCCTCAAGCGCGCAACGATCCCGAACGATGCTACGTAGTTGGTGCTGAAGTGTGCCATGAACCTGTTCGCGACTATCATGTAGATAGACATCACCAGAAGGGTGAAGCTGGCTGGTGCCCCCACCCTGATTATGTCCCATATTATCCTCCACCTGAAGCTTAAGTTTCTTATGTGGATATGCAGGTATGACCTCCTGCCGAGCAGCATCATGAACAGGAAGAACGAGAACGTGAATGATATAACTGTGGCTATCGCGGCTCCCTGCACGCCATAGCCTAGCACGTAGATGAAGATAGGGTCGAGTATGATGTTCATGATGAGCGCTGACACCTGCACGATCATCGGCGTCTTTGTGTCTCCCTGCGCAGAGAATATGGTGTTGAGCACGAATGACATGACAAGGAATACCGAACCATAGATTATGATCGACATGTATCCTGTGGCGAGCTCCATGACCTCTGGCTTTGCGCCGAACAGCCTGAATATGTCATCAAGATATATCAGGCCTAACACCATCATGGATACCGCGAACAGCACAGAGAAGAGTATTCCGTGCATGGCTGTGTTCTCTGCTGCGTTCTTCTGCTTCGCTCCCAGGCAACGTGATATTCTCGAGCCCATGCCCGCACCTATGCCTGAATTGAACGCGACAAGGACGAAGAACAGGGGGAATGCGAATGTCAGCGCAGCTATCGACTCAGCTCCCAACCGGCCGACAAACGCCGTATCGACTATGTTGTACAACGTCTGCACAAACATAGCTATGACTATAGGATATGCCAGCTTGAACAATGCCTTCTTAGGATTCCGTATGAAATGCTTCACCTTGCTCTTCTTCATGAGACCTGAAAAATAGCAACCCCTTATAAAATTATGGATAGATTTTTTAATCAACACATCTGAACAACGTCCATGGACAAAGACATCAGGATAGGCAACGTAAGGCTCGACAATCCTCTCTGCCTCGCTCCGATGCTTGGAGTGAACTGCACAGCGTTCCGTCTTATGTGCCGCAACAACGGAGCCGCATTGGTATACTCGCCCATGATACACTCTTTAGGCCTTGTGAAGGCAGAGAAGAACAGGGATATCTGGATAGATTTCATCAAGGAAGAGCGCCCGTTAGCAGTGCAGATAATAGGAAGGGATCCTGACATCATGGCCGAGTCCCTCCAGTACATAGAGCCTTACGCTGACATAATAGACATAAACTTCGGATGCCCTGACAAGGACGTGCTCGGCCAGAAGATGGGCGCTTATTTCTCAAAGCATCCTGAGCAGATGACGAAGATAGTGGAAAAGGTGGTATCTGCAACAAGCAAGCCAGTGACTGCGAAGATCCGCATCGGCTGGGATTCCCAACACCTCAACCAGAACACTGCAGCGAAGATGCTTGAGGACGCAGGCGTTGCAGCGATTGCAGTGCATGGCCGTACCACAAAGCAGGGCTACAGCGGGAATGCGAACTGGGAATCAATAAAGCAGGTGAAAGATAAGGTCAACATCCCTGTGATAGGCAACGGCGACGTATGGGCTGCTGATGACGCGAAGAGGATGATGGAGCGCACAGGCTGCGACATGGTGATGATAGGCAGGGGCGCGATGGGCAACCCATACCTGTTCAGGAGATGCGAATCCCTCATTGCAAAAAACAAGAAACTTCCTGACCAGACAACAGAGCATAAAGGTAGGCAGCTTCTGGAATTCATAGCGCTCTACAAAAAGGTCCAGAAGATCACGCGATTCTCAGAGCTCAAGCAGCACGCGATGTGGTTCTGCACAGGCGCGAAAGCAGCAGCAGCGAAGAGAAGGGAAATCATGAACACAGACGACGAGAAAGAGCTTATATCTGTGATTAAAAAGGAATTCCGCCTATGAAAACCTTTATAAAACCTGCTTCTTAATCCATCTGCATGGCAAGCTTTTGGGAGATAGTGAACCGGGTGATCAAGGAGTCCGACATGCTCTTGGAGGTCCTCGACGCGCGCATGGTCAAGGAGTCGCGCAACAGGGAGATAGAGGATAAGGTAAAGAAGTCAGGCAAGATACTCATATATGTCATAAACAAGTGCGACATGGTCGAGAAATCAACGTTGGAGAAGTACAAGCAGCAGCTCCACCCTTGTGTCTTTGTCTCAGCGACATCCCACCTCGGCACCACCCTTCTCAAGCAGATGATACTAAGGCATGCACCAAAGGATAAGTTCAAGGTCGGTGTCTTGGGCTATCCTAACACTGGCAAGTCATCCATAATCAACGCATTGAAAGGACATGCTTCAGCTCCGGTCTCTTCTGTATCAGGCCACACGAAAGGGATGCAGTGGATAAGGGCGAGCCCACGGATGTACCTGTTGGACACCCCAGGGGTCTTTCCATACAAGGAGAAGGATGAGGGAAAGCATGCGATGATAACAGCTAAGACATTCTCCAACCTGAAGGACCCGGAGGAGGCGTGCATGCAGATGATTGACAGGTTTCCCACACAGGTCGAGAAGTTCTATGGCGTGAAGCACGACAAGGATCCTGAAGCCGTCCTCGAAAGCATAGCCCTAAAGCTGAAGAAGCTCAGGAAAGGCGGGCTGCCTGACATCAACGCCGCAGCGCGCATCATCCTGCGGGACTGGCAGCAGGGCAGGATCAAGAAGTGATGTAAGTGAAGAATCTTAAAAGGCCTATAAAGAGGATATCTGACAAGAGATATGAAGCGACCATAAAGAAGCTCAATCTCAGGAAAGTAAGGTCAAAAAAGAGGAAGTTCCTCGTCATCCAGATCGACTCACTGCCTTATTCAATTCTCAAGCGTTTCCTTGACAGGGGGTCCTGCCGATTTATCAGGAAGCTGGTCAGAAAAAAAGGATATCACCTTCAGAGGTTCAACTGCGGCCTTCCGAGCGGGACCCCTGCAGTGCAGGCAGGCATCATGTACGGTGACAGCTCGATGATTCCTGGCTTCCGCTTCGTCGACAAGAAGGGGAAGCGCCAGTTCAGCTTCGGCAACCCGAACCATGCAAAATACATAGAGTCGAGATATTTTTCAAGGAAGAAAGGGATACTTGAAGGAGGTTCATCATACTCAAACATGTTCTCAGGAGGCGCCGAGCGGTCTATCCTGACCATGAGCACAATGACAAAGAACAAGAGGTTCAGGAGGATAAAAGAGAGCTCGTTATGGCTTTTCCTGCTCATGCATCCCGCGTCTGTGTTCCGCATATTGTATTACACGTCAGCAGAGCTGATGATAGAGTTCTTCTCGATGGTATTCCACCCGTTCATGCGCCTCTTCGGGAAGCGCGCAGCAATATTCGGGTTCAGGATCCCACTGAGACGGTTCCTGATGAATGTCCTGCTCGCGGAGATGATAACCATCGGCACAATCCTCGACATCAAGCGCGGAGTGCCTAAGATATACACCAACTACGTAAGCTTCGATGAGATAGCCCACCTGAGGGGACCGAACTCCACAGGCGCATACTTCATGGTGCGCGCGCTTGACCGCAGGATCAAGAGGATTTACAGGAAGATGAAAGAGGAGGAATATGACCTCTACATAATGTCTGACCATGGCCAGACAGACGCTGTGCCGTTCCGGTTCCTGGAGGGCATGACGATAGCCGAATACATAGGGAAGTGCACCCAGGTCAAGAGCTTCGGCCTGACCAGCGCCCACGAGGGCCGCCTGTCGATGATAGGAGTAGTCATGAAGAAGACTCTTGAGTTCGTCAAGTACGTCTCGACCCCGTTGAGATGGATGGTATCATCATTCGCAAAGGGCATGCTCAGGATGCTCAAGCCAAAGAGGTACAGGTTCATCTGGGATGAGAATGAGCGCATCCTTGTGACCGACTCCTGCTGCCTCGCCCATGTCTATTTCAACATATCAAGCGAGAGGATGAGCCTCAGGCAGATAAACCGCAAGTACCCCAAGCTCGTCGAGAAGCTGGCGCGCAACAGGAACATAGGCATTGTGATGGCAAGGCAGGGCGGGGACATCATCCTTGCTCGCAGGAAGGACCGAATCATCATAGGGAAGGACAGTGTAAAGGTCAAGGGGAAGGATTTCCTGAAGAGATACGGCGATTTCGAGACCACGGTCAAGCAGCTGCGCGAGTTCGACAGGCTGAAGTTCGTCGGCGACCTGGTCCTGTTCGGCAACTACGAGGACGGCGTGGCGGTCTCTTTCGCAGACCATGTCGGAGCGCACGGAGGCCTTGGCGGAGACATGATGTGGCCTTTCTTCATATCGAAGAAGAAGCATGACTTCTCAAAGACCACTAACGCGAAAGACCTGAATAAGATATTCAGGTAGTATTAGGGTATAGGTATCCCGGGGAATTACGCAGAAACATGACAGGAATTGCCTGTTTGGCAGCACCATCGCTCTTTCCACGAAGTCCGTTTCTGTGGAACACTTCTTACGTAAACTTTTGCCGAAGGCCTGATTTATATTGATCCGATGTTGGAACAATAGCAGAAGATGAAAACGCGCCAGATAATAGCCAAGCGATGACCAGGGATCTATTTCCTCTTCTTCGCTCCCCCTTGTCTCTTCTTCTCCAGATCGGTCTTGTAGACTATCGTCCTGTATGGGTAAGGTATCTCTACGCCCTGCTTGTCAAAGACTTTCTTGATGTTCTCGAGCAGCTGCTTCTCCATGATGAAGCCGGAGAGCTTGTCGCGCACCCAGAAGTATGCCCTGAGCTTGACCGCGAAGTCGCTGTGCTCCATCACCCTGACAGAGACAGCTGTCTCGGGCCGCACATAACCTGTCTCATCATACTGCTCCACGAAGTCCGAGTGCTTGCGTATCTCCTCGATGATGATCTTCTTCGCCAGGTCCAGGTCAGCATCATAGCTTATCCCTATGTCCAGGGTCTGTATGATCTTCTCATCGACTATGCTGTGGTTTATTATCTCAACCTCATTGATGACAGAATTAGGTATGATTACGCGGTTGTTGTCCCAGGTCTTTATCACTGTGTGCCTGAGCGTGATGTCCTCTATCGTGCCGTAGTTCTGGTTTATCGTCACCCTGTCGCCTACACGGATGGGCTCTGACACGGCCAGGAAGATGCCTGACATGATGTTCGCGAACGCCTTCTGTGCTGCAAAGCCGACTATCACCGCTGCGACTCCTGCTCCTGCGAGGAGGGAGTATGAGAATGCCCTGAACTCAGGCACTGAATATACTATCGCGGCGAAGCCGAGCAGGTATACTAGCACCTGCACCACCCTGCGCATGACAACGAACTTCGTGGTGTCTGTGCGGAGCTCAGGATGGTCCTTTCTCCTCTGTATGATCCTTTTGAAAGCGCGTTTCATGAGCTTGTTGACAAGCGATGCGACAAAGAAAGTGACAAAAAGCACGAACACTACTACGAATAGTCTTCTCCACACGAGAAGCTGAGGACTCGCTGCAAGATTGATAAAATACTCTTTAAGACCCATTCTACCTCTTTTCCCCCCAATCGGGTATGTCTTACCAAAGATGCTTCATTTATAAATGTTATGGTCAGAAAGAAACAATCAATACTGCCAGCACCACGACAACCCTGCGGGTTGTGGGGTTTGTGCGGAGCCCAAACCACCGCTCCTAGCGTGTCCTCAGTAATAACATAAGTCGCACTGCCCTCAACACAGTTTCTCGGCAGCCGCCCTACGCATATATCTGCACGCATTGAAACGCAGTGCAACTCAGACTAGCAGCGTGGTGCTGGCGGTGTTCAGAAAGCTGTAATCGTCCTCTGCGTCCACCCATCCACCTTGATGAAAGGGTCTGCCCTGTGGAGTATCGCGCCCATCTCATGCAGGTGCTGCCGCTTCAGGCGCGGAAAATCCTTCCTTGCTGCGACTATGCGCTTCGCTGTCTTGAGTCCTATGCCCGGCACCCTTATCAGCTCTGCATAGCTTGCGTCCTTCACATCGACAGGATTGTCAAGGAACATCTTCGCGTGCGTCATCTTAGGGTCTTGATTTGGGAGCATCTCATCATCATTGAGAAGCTCCTTGAGCTCTTTGAAGTCATACCTGTATTTGCGGAAGAGCCAGTCCACATTGTATAGGCGGTGCGCCCTCCATTTCGGAGCAGGGTCTTTTTTCTCGAAAGGCGTGTGGTGCAGAGGATTGAAAGGCGAGTAATACATCCTGTAGAGGTCCATATTTTCATACTCCCACCGCATCATCTTCAGGACCTCCCAGTCTGACTCGCCTGCAGCGCCCACGACAAGCTGGGTGGACTGGCCTGACGTGGGGGATAGGCGCTTGATCCACGCCTGCCTCCGCAATATGTCTGACTTGAACTCCTTTATGCTCGTGAACTCATTGATCCTCTCCTTGCTCGGAGCCTCGATGTTTATCGACATGCGGGTGGCGTACTGCCTCGCCTCCTTCATCAGCTGATAGCTGACTCCCGGCAGCACCTTGAAGTGTATGTACCCCCTGAACTTATGCTTCCGGCGGACTATCCTGACCGCCTCAATCATCTTCTCAGTCGTGTAGTCCGCGTCCTTGACGATGCCTGAGCTGATGAACAATCCTTCGATGTTGTGATTCTTGACAAGATGCATGAACACCTTTGCAAGCTCTTCAGGCTCGTACATCGACTTGCTCTGCCTCTTGGTGCAGGTGGTCGAGTTCATGCAGTAGTTGCAGTCATGCGTGCAGCTGTTCGACATCAATGTCTTGAACAGCTTGACAGTCTTTCCATCTGTAATATGAGAAGTGTAGATTCCCCCAAGTGTCGCCTGCTGGATAGCATCCTCTGTGTACTTCTGCCTTGCCTGCTGGGTAGTGCACTCGCAAGCCAGGTCGAACCTGCCTGCATCGCTGAGATTGCGTATCTTCTGTATGTCCATGCAGGGAATTATAGCGGGTTATGTTTAAATAGCTCACGCGGGGATGTCTAGTGGGTTGTGAAAATATAAGAAGAAGTCAAAAGAAAAAATTAAATTCTCACCTCGCAGCAAGCTTGATGTCCTCTTCCTGGACTGTCTTCCTGCCGGCGTGCTTTGATATGCGTGATGCCTGCGTGCCGATGTCCTCTGCAATCTCGCGCAGTATGTCTGAGAAAGCGACTTTTGCCTCCTCGCTGACCCTCTGCGCGCCTGCGTTCTTGAGTATCCTTTCGGCGATCGCGAGCGGAATCACATGTTCTCTTGTCTTTGGCATATTATCCCCTCCATAATCATGATTTAAATAGTATACCCTATGTAGTATTTAATATTTGCGATTTTTTCGGGATTCTAAGCTGTTTTAAGGCTTTTTCTGCAGAATTTGAGGGTTTTAAGCTCCTAAACTGCGTGAATTAGGCTAATAGTTGAATTCAGGCAGAATGCGGTTGCATAATTAAATATCTAGATATCAAGCAATACTGACTCGAGATTTATCTCTTCAGCAAGCTTCCTGGCAGCTTTCATGTGCTCTTCAGGAGACCTGTAATCACCGAACACACCGCGGATACCTTCTTTTTCCTTTGTCTTATACTGCTGCTTGTGATAGACTATCGTCTTGATATACAGCCGCTTATCTTTCATAGGGTCGATGATCCCTGCGTACCTCATGACCTCCATCACCATGTCCGGCCTGTTGGCCATATCATAAAGTATCATCGCCCTATTTACAGTATCCTGGGCCTCTATGCGACCTTTTCTAGTGCTTAAGTCAAGGTGCTTCAGGGCATGGTGGAAGCATGCATCTGCCTTCTCAAGAGGGCCGATGTCTGTACGAGTGTCAAGAGGGTCGAACTCCCTGTCTTTATCTGCCATGATGAGTATTTTTAGTCTCAGGAGCTTTATATACTTTCTCTTTTTAACCACCATCCAGTCGTCACCCATTTTGGGAAGCCTTAAAAACCTGGAAAACATATTATTCTATAGGAGGTGGTGGCTATGTATGAGCTGCGTATAGCCGCGAACCTCAACGACGTTGAACAGGCATACCGGAGACCACTTCTGAGACGCATGGTTGACGCCATAACGCCTGAACGGGACAGCAGGATCTGGACCAGGAAGTACAGGCGCGGAGACTGCAACTAAGGGGTAGCGGAAGGATTTTGTGTTAAGCTAGCGTGAGCTTTTTTCTCTGAGCCAGCACCACCACCGCTCCAAGCGTGTCCGCACATCCTGACTGCGCAATTGACTGCACATGAGTCCAATCTACGCATATTGCGTAAGCACCATCAGGATATTGATCAGACCGCATGTCTACATCAGTCTAGCAGCGTGGTGGTGCTGGCCTGGATATTTTCTTTTCACCCGACAAAACATTTATAAACCAACCTCTATACTCTACATATAACCAAATGTGGGGGTGTAACAGATGGCATTGTGGCTAACTATTCTTATAATCGTCCTGGTCGTCCTGGTGCTGTTCGTGATATTGCTGTACAACAGCGTCATCAGGCTGAACAACCAGGTGAAGAACTCATGGGCGCAGATCGATGTGCAGCTCAAGAGGAGGGCAGACCTGATCCCTAACCTGATCGAGACTGTCAAGGGCTATGTCAAGCACGAGAAGGGCGTGCTTACAGAAGTGACAAAGGCCCGCACCGCGTTCCTCAACGCCAAAGGCGTGAATGCGAAAGCAAAGGCTTCCAACATGCTGAGCGGCACATTGAAGTCGCTGTTCGCTGTCTCTGAGAACTATCCTCAGCTCAAGGCGAATGAGAATTTCATGCAATTGCAGGAAGAGCTGTCAGGCACAGAGAATAAGATCGCGTACTCGCGCCAGCACTACAACGACATGGTGATGGAGTTCAACACCAAGATACAGGTGTTCCCGAACAACATGATCGCGAACATGCTGAACTTCAAGTCCAAGGAGTCTTTCGAGGCGCCTGCAGCAGACAGGAAGAACGTCAAGGTCAAGTTCGACTAGAAGCGTAGCCAGATCTTAAGATGGCCAAGGCAAATATTTATGACCAGGTCAGGAACAACAAGATCAAGTCCTGGCTTTTGTTCTTTATTTTCATAATCCTGATCAGCGCGTTAGGCGTAGCCTTCGGGTTCTATCTCGGCAGCCCGATAGGCGGGACGATAATCGCGGCCATGATCGCGATAATATACGGACTTATAGCTTACTATTCCGGCGCGAGCATGATACTGAAGATGACCGGCGCGAAGCCTGTCACGAAGAGGGAATTCCCGTATCTGTACAACACAGTGGAGGGTCTTGCCATCGCTGCCGGCATCCCAACGCCGCAATGCTATGTCATCGATGACAGCGCCTTGAACGCGTTCGCGACAGGCCGCGACCCGAAGCACGCGGCAGTCACAGTCACGACAGGGCTCCTCAAGGTGATGAACAGACAAGAATTGGAAGGCGTCATCGCGCACGAGATGTCCCACATCAAGAATCTTGACATACGCATGATGATGCTCGCAGCTGTGATGGTCGGTGTCGTGACGCTGATCTCCGACTTCATGCTGCGTTCTTTCCTCTGGGGAGGGCATGGCAAGTCAAGCAACAGGAAGGACAGCGGACAGCTCGGCTTAATACTGATTGTCGTCGCTCTCGTCCTGGCAATACTCGCACCAATAGTCGCGCAGCTCATAAAGCTCGCCATCTCGAGGAAAAGGGAGTTCCTCGCAGACGCGAACGGAGCCCTCTTGACAAGATACCCTCCAGGTCTTGCCTCAGCGCTAGAAAAGATTAAGAAAGACCCTGACCCATTGGTGGACAAGGCGAACAAGGCCACAGCGCATCTTTTCATCTCAACGCCGTTCCGCAAGACAAAAGGATTGATGGCAAGGGCATTCTCGACCCATCCTGACATAAACGAGCGCATCAGAAGGCTCAAGGGGATGTGACTAAGACAAAACAGGTGATAACATGGTGACAGCACAGGATTATATCATGTCTGCGGTTTTCAGCGGAATGGGTCTGCTTGCCGCTTTCTTCGGCTATCTGAAGATCAAGACAGTGAGGATGATAAAGAACACTCCCCTTTCGAGCATAAGAGACTTAAGACCTGGTGTCGTCAAGGTCAAGGGAAAAGCGTCTGCAGAGAAGTATCTTAAGTCCCCTTTCGCCAGGAAGGATTGCGTCGCTTTCAGGTGGGAGATAAAGACATGGGAAAGCTCGTCCAGCGGGTCCAGGAAAGGTCCAAGATGGAGCAGGACAAGTGACGGCCAGCGTGGAGTTCCTTTCACGCTTGATGATGGTACAGGTCAGGTCGCTGTGAAACCTGATAATGCCGAGCTGTATCTCAGGTTCAAGAACTCTTTCTACAGGAGAGGAGGTTTCTTTGAAGGCATGGCGAAATTGATGCAGATGCTCAAGCAGCTGTCTTCCAGCGTGCAATCCACCGCAGACATGGGGAAGATCGACCTGAAGGAGCTTGCGATGGAGCCTGTGAAGAGTGATGACAGGAGGATTCTCGGCGGCCTGAAGAACGGCGACATGATGCTGTACGAGTACTTCATCGAGCCGGGAGAGGATGTGTTTGTCCTCGGGAATGCAAGGAAGGATCCTTCAGGAAAGATGGCGATATCCAGGCCGAAGAAGATCATAATCTCCAACAAGAGCCCTGAGGGCACGGTCAAGGAAGCAGGGAATATCGCGAAGGTCGGAGTCATCTTCGGGATAATATTCTTCCTGGCAGGCATCGCTCTCCTGCTCAAGTCCCTTGGATATTATTGAGATATTATTGATCCTTTCTTTTCTTCCTTTCTTTTCTATTCGCAGATGAACTCCAGCTCTGCCGCATGGTCCACTGTATTTATGGTCAACGTATTTTTGTTCTCGTTTCCCAGGGGCGTTAGGCCTGTGCGCAATGACCTGCTGACTTTCATGTCTGCTGCAAGGTCGAAGTTGCACACTGCTGTCTGGCCTGGCTGGATGCTCTTCCTGCCGCACGCGCTGATCATCTGCGCGTCAGTGACCTGCAGCGCATTGAGCACCACAATAGGATGGTCATACATTTCCATGTCGTCATAAGATAGAGTGCTGAACAGCCATTCCTTTTGCTCATCGTTCATCACTTTGAAAGAGAATCTCTTAGGCTGTCCATTCTCGAATTCGCATGAGATATCAGAAAGGATAGTCACATTTTCCTCAGAGTCGGTCACAAGTGCAAGCTGTTCATCTCCCTGCACAGTCGCTTCACCAGTTTCATTTGTTTGTTTCACGCTCTCTCCCTGTTTTTGTGCCGCGACCTGCTCCTGCGCCCCTGTCTGTTCCTGGACCGCTGGCGCAATAGGCTCGCCTGCTGGCATCTCTTCGCATGAGCAGCCTGTCAAGAGAACAGCGAAAACAACCAAGACAATCAATAATAGCCTCATGGTATCACTACGAGCATAAATTGTTTGATGTATATAAATATTGCTGTTGTCCAGGACGCCACGACCCGTAATATCACTTCCAGGGATTTTTCCCCCTTTGTGAAAAGCAAAGTATAAAAACTCCGAAGCTATAGGGCCTATCATGCTCGAGATAAAGAACATCGTCAAGAGGTTCAGGGACTTTACCGCTCTCAACAATATCTCTTTCAGCCTTAAGGAGGGTGAGCTTGTCTCGCTCCTCGGCACCAATGGCAGCGGAAAGAGTGTGAGCATAAAGATAATAGTAGGGTTCCTGAAAGAGACCTCTGGGATGATAAAATACAATGGAAGGCCCATCAGCCAGAAGTTCCGCTCCCGCGTCATCGGGTGGGCCCCCCAGGATGACAGCTTCTATGGTAATCTCACGCTGTACGAGAACCTGATCTATTTCGGGAACCTGAACAATGTCATCGTGAGCGAGGCCAAGCAGCGCGCGACAGAGCTGCTGAAGCTCCTCAAGCTTTCCCACAAGAAAGACGCGCTGGCCAAGGACCTTTCCGGAGGCATGAAGCGCCGCCTGAACATGGCCATCGCCATGATGCACAATCCTAAGATACTCATCCTTGACGAGCCAGAGGCTGGCGTCGACCCTATGTCCCGCGTGACGTTGTGGGAGGTTGTCAGGGAAGTCAAGAAGAAAGGCACGACAATATTGCTGGTCACGCACAACCTGCTCGAGACAGAGAACCTCGCAGACCGCCTCGTCGTGCTCGACGCAGGCAAGGTCGTATTCCAGGACACGCCGAAGAAGCTGAAATCAAGATACAAACAGAGGAACATCGAGAATGCGTTCAAGAGACTTGTTGAGAAGCATTAGGCTCCCGTTCCAGAAGCTGGACACCATGATGCTGAATGACATCAGGCTGTTCCTGAGGGACAGGAAGAGCCTGGTCCTTGTAGTCCTCACCCCGTTCATAATCCTGTCCATCCTCATCAACATATTCTATTTCTCCAATGTCGCGGAGAACATCCGTGGCGTGGAGCTCGGAGTGTGCGACATGGACGGTTCAGGCTTCAGCATGGAGTCTGAGATATTCAAGGTAACGCGCTTCACAGAAGACTGCGAATCCCTCGTCGCAGACAAGGTGTCGAGAGGCGAGCTCAGGGGAGCGATAGTGATCCCGAAAGGGTTTGAACAGGACATAAAGGACGGGATAGGCACTGAGATAACATTGTTCGTCGACAACTCCAAATCGACTACAGCTGTCGTCACCTCGAACGCTGTGAAAGCGTATGTCTCCGACCTGAATGAGAAGATAGGCACAGAGTTCATACTTGATGCCTGGGAGCAACTGCGCGAGCTGAATAAGAACCTGAAGTTCCTTGTAGGCCACCTTGAGAAGGCTGTCCCGGTTGCAGAAAACCTGAAGGACCGGCTTGACAGCATGAAGGCGGAGATAGATTCTGTCGATTTCGGGGCAGACAAGCAGGCAGTCTCTGACATGATAGCATTCCTCGACCAGCTTGACGCCGAGATGGCAGCCATCAATGATACGTTCGCGGTCGCTGCGCCGGCCATCCCACAGGTCCCCGTGTTCACTTACACGCCGAACGCGTCATTGGCGATGAAGGAATACCGCACAGAGTCGGGTTTCTGGAGGGATGAGTTCTGCAACACATCAGGCCTGCTGCCTGTCATCACAAAGAACCCGTTCTGCGTGCTGCTCGACAACACAGATGGGTTCGTCGACGCATTGGAGTCTGACGTAGCTTCGCTGTCAGCATACAGCGATACCATCAACCAGAGGATAGCGGAGCTGAACAACAGGTCCGCAGCGCTCAACCAGAGTCTCACGCAGCTCGCAGAGATGATAAGCTCCAGCTCTGCGCAGAACCGGCAGGTGCGCGAGGACATAGCAGGAGTGAGGTCCAACCTGATATTCCTCGAGGACAGGACAGAGAATATATCCAGGTCCATAACAGAGCTTGAGGCCTCGCTGAGCGGCTTCCTGGCAGACATGGTGCGGGTCACTGATGAGCTTGACCGCACCACAGGGGTGCTTGATGAGTACACACAGAAGGATCCTGCATCGATACTGAAGCCGGTCACTGTGGACACAAGGCCTGTGTTCGGCAACAAGCTGGAGATATTCTACAAGCTCCCTGCCCTGATATCCATAATACTGCTGTTCATCATGCTCTTCATATCATCGTCATTGATAGTCAATGAGAGGAGAGGGGGCACGATGGCCCGCATCTTCCTGAGCCCGATATCGATGTTCTTCTATGTTTTCGAGAAGACCATCTATCTCCTGCTGCTAAGCCTCCTCGCAGTCCTGTCCATGGTCGCTGCCACGTACATCTTCGGCGTGGGAGTCTCAATCAGCCTTGACCTGTTCACAGTATTCCTGATAGCGTCATTGGTCTACATATCGATAGGGATACTGGTAGGGTCATTCTCGAAGTCAGAGAACACCTCCTTGCTCACCTGCCTGGTCATAGGCTTCCCGCTGATGTTCATGAGCGGGGTATTCTCGCCTCCGGAGCTGATGAGCCAGGTGACGCGCATAGCATCGGACTACCTGCCCCTGACACTGAACATAAATCTCATCGAGAACATTACGATATATCACACAGGCATTGACCTGCACAAGCTGCTCATGATGGCATGCATGATACTCGTATTCTACATATCCGCGGTGCTGATCATAAGGAAGAAGCCGACGTTGAAGTGAATTAGATTATTGAATTAGATTCTGAGAGGATACTATCTCCTCCCCCTGCATCTCACGGCCTTCCTCACGCGTTCGGCCATGCCCTTTGCTTTCGGGAGGGACTCGAGGCTGACCTCGAGGACTATACTATCCCCTTCCCTTAGGACATATTCATCATCAGGTATCTGGTTGAGCCCGTCGACAGTCCTGACGGCTATGATGTTGCCCATCTTGCCGAGCCTACGGTCGATATCCCCTGTCTTCCTGCCCTGGAACACTGACCTCTTCTCGACCTTGACCTCGATGAGTTCCAGCTCCTTTGCCGCGTAGGTGGTGGAGTCCATCACCCATTTGACGATGTCAGGCGAGCTCAGCGCCAATGATATCAGCCTTCCTCCGATAGAGGATGATGGTATGACCTTGTCCGCGCCTGCCTTCTTGGCGATGGAAACGAAATTGTTGTTGTTTATGTTGGTTATTATCATCGCGTCCTCTGACAGCTGGCGTATCTTGTTGATGCAGAGTATGACCTCAGAGTCCTGCTCGAGCGTTATGAGCACGACAGTGTTCGGCTTGTACAGGCCTGCGTGCTCAAGCACCTTCGTGCTCAGGGGATCGCCCCGTATTATTTTGGCGGATTTCTTGGGATAGTGCACGAGTATGTCCTTCTTTTCCACTACCGTCGGGGTTATGCGCCTGTTCTCGAACTCGCTTATCACAGACTGGGCGAGGGGGTTGTGGCCGATTATGATGTAGTTCTTCTTCTTGGCGGTGAACTCCCTCTTCGCAGCCCAGTGGGCCTTGCCTGCCTCCTTCGGCAGGATGAGGAACTCTGCCTCGAGCATCTTCTCCTGCTTCGGCTCCAGCGACAGCGCCCCCTTGGTCACCATGAGCACGTCGTCGCTCCTGGATATCATGCCCTTGACCTTCTTCACGAAGTGGAGTATCTTCGAGAAGTTGTTGTGCACAAGCAGGTAGTCGAGGCCGTCTATCAGCACGGTGGAATGCGGCGCGCTGTCTATGAACCTCTTTATGGTCTCGTGCAGCTGCTCTATGTCTATCGGGTCCACAGCCAGGTGCTCTGTCTCCGTGTCGGTTATCCAGAGTATGGGTGTGGTCTCGATCCCGTACTCATGCCTTATCCTCGACGGGTTGTGCGCTGTTATTATCAGACCATATCGTTTCTGGTAGAGATGGGTGAGGAGGACCTTGTGCGCTATCTCGCTTGACTTCTCGTGCTTGATGAAATAGCTGTGACCGTACTCCATGCTGTACTTCTTGGCGAGCGCGTGGTCGAGCTTCCTTCCCACGACTATCTTCTCGCCTATGGGCTGGATGGAGAGGAACTTGTACTTGATGATGCCTATCGCGATGAACACGGACATCACAAGGGAGAGCAGGTTGTTGTGCGGCGGCAGTGATATGCCCATCGCAGGCAGCACGACGCCTGTCGGTATCCCTACTGCGATCGGGAATGCCGAGCCTATCATGAGGTAGAGCATCTGTTTCTTCTTCTGGGGGTTCTTGAGCTGGAAGTACTTGTAGACGAACATGATGAAAGCGTATATGAACGGGAGTATCTGGAACCAGATGAAGAAGTTGTTGTACACAGGACCGTATGAGTAGTTCCAGAGCTCTATGCCGAACCCGTATGACAATGCGTCAGGAGGTATCAGGTCAGCGATCACCCCTCGCATGAACCACAGCGAAAGGAGCATGAACACCATAGGTGTATATAGCACCACCTGGCCTGGCGCTGTCGTGAAATAATGCTTCTTCTTGAGGTACGCCCATACGAAGTTGAGCAGGAAGAACACCGAGATGATGTATCCTGTGTAGGATATCCTCGCCCAGAGGAAAGCCGCGCTCTCGCCAGGCATCATCCACATGAAGAACTTCCCCAGGTCCCATACCGCCTGGCCCATGAACACTATCGCGAATGATCGGTTGACCTTTGCGGAAGGGTTCCTGAGATATATCCACATCGCGAGGCCGAACTTGACGATGAAGGCTATCAGCGATGCGCCTATTATCGAGTTTGTCCAGGGCACGCTTCCATGATAGCCTGATGTGAGCACTTCTAGGAGTATGAAGAATCCTGCAATCCCTGCTATGTATGGTGCTTTCTTCATCTTAGCTTGAATTTCCTCGTGTCTATGAGCATGATGAGCTTGTTTCCTGCCTCTATCCTGAGGTCGTCGCCAGGGATCTTCTCCAGGCCCTCTGCGGTGTCGACGCCTATGATCTTGGCTGTGTCGCCGAGCTCCTTCCTCACCACGCCGACGGTCTTGTCGACGAACTGCGAATCCTTGGTGATGTCGTACTCTATGAGCTGCTTGCCTTTTGCACCTGCGGTCGCGCGTATGACCCATTCAACGACTGAAGGCTCATCTGCGACCATGGACAGGAGCCTCCCTCCTATCGACGGTGGCGAGACCACGTGGTCAGCGCCTGCGGACTCTGCTATCTTGATGTGCTCGTGGTTGTTTATCTTCGCCACGATGTTTATCCAGGGGTTGATGTCCCTTATTACGTGGATGGCGAGAAGGACTTCCGAGTCTTCGTCCATTCCGAGCACGATGTTCTTCGCGTTCTGGACGTTAGCGCGCCTGAGTATGTCAGGGTTGGTCGGGTCGCCTGATATGAAATGCACGTCGCGCGCCTTGGCGAGCTCGGGCCTGTTCTGCTTGTCTATCACGACTATCTCGACGCCGGGCGCCTTAAGCTCGTTGTACGCCGATTCGGTTATCGGGTTCCAGCCGCAGAGCACGCAGTCTATCTTCTTCCTTGTCCTGGTCACGCCGAACATGCTGCCCAGGTTCACCGATACTATCCTGCTCGTTATCTGAGAGATGATCAATGACAGGGACACGACTCCGAGTGCCATTATGAAGAGTGCGATGAGCTTGCCTTCCACAGTCAGCGGGACTATGTCGCCGTAGCCGACAGTCGTTATAGTGGTCACAAGCCAGTAGAACGAGATGAAGTAAGGGTGCACGCCCTGCTCTGCTATCTCCTTCAGTATCTCAGGCCGCTTGAGCAGCTCGACATGCGCGAACAGCACGATGGCCGCAATGAAAGCGGCCAGCAGCGATACCACTACCAATGCCCTGAAAGAAAGGCTCTTGCGTATATGATACCATAGCTCATACATCCACGATGTCTTCTTCCTTATTCCCAGCAGCTTGCGTATCCCTTCTTCCATTACATTACACCATCACAACATCACCAACAAGAGCAAAATCACCAACAAGAGCAACAGCATCAACAAGAGCAACAGCATCAACAAGAGCAACAGCATCAACAAGAGCAACAGCATCAACAAGAGCAAAGTCCTGGCCGTAGTTGCCTGTGAGCGCATAGCAGTCTCTGCACCAAATGAATGTAACGCATGTGTAGCAAGAATGTGCAGTTGATTGATCTGATGCGCGTGGCAACGCGAGAGCTTTGTGAGCGAACAAAGTGAGTGAACAAAGCGGAGCAGGACAGGTCTTTGCTCTGCCGTCACTATAAACATAACTATATCTACCAATACTCAGAACTGATTCCACCTCTTTTCCCATGCATACCCCAATAGGACTGTTGTTTTTAAAGGTTTTGCTTGTAATACCTACCATAGGCCTGCAGAAACCCCCAAGCGGTCTAAGTCCCCTAATTCGCCCCCTGCAGACCCTGCAGCCCAAAATCCCCCTTTAAAACCGAAAATATTAAAAATAAGCCGTGATTATATGTATAGATACCGTATTTTTGGAGGGAATGAAATGGCAACACAAAAACTGCTTCCATTGGCTGCTATGGAAAAGATATTGAAGGGCTGCGGCGCAGAAAGGGCCTCAGACAAGGCCAAGGCGGCATTGAAGGATGTCATCGAAGACATCGCTGCTGAGATAGCTGAGCGCGCAGTAAAGCTTGCAGTGCATTCAGGAAGAGTGACTGTGAAGGCAAGCGATGTGAAGCTCGCTGCAAAATATTAATTTTTCTTATCCATTACAGGGGGTGAGAATATGCCTGAAGGCGACTCTTGGGATGATGATGGATACGGGGACTTTGACGACCCGGACGATAATACAGAAGAAGAGTAGCTGAGCTATCTTTTCAGCATTGCGCAGAGATCTTTCTTGAGCTGTGCATGGTTCTCGTAGAGTATCCCGTTGATGCCTACACGTTCAGCGCCACGCACGAACTCTGGATTGTCATCTATGAACACAGCCTCATGCGGCAGCACGACCAGCCTGTCGAGCGCTACTCTGTATATCTTCTCTTCGGGCTTGACGCTGCCCACATCACAAGATGCCACGATGGCATTGAACCCGCATCTCCTGCCATAGTCCCTCTCTTCGAAATAAGACATTGAGGGCTTCTCTGTGTTCGAGAGGAACCCCATCCTCAGGCCTTTGCGCTTCAGCTTCCTGATGAGCTTGAACGTCTCTTTCTTCTCGGTGAACACTGCTCGGACAGCCTCGCCCCAGAGCGATTCCTGCTCAGGCTCAGCCACCCCAAGCCTCGCGCATATGCCAGTCCATATCTCATCCTCAGGCAGCATGCCTTTCTGGAATCCTGTATGATAATCAGAGAACATCGTCCTGAACTCTTCAGGCTTCACCCCGAGAGCATCTGCGCAATACCTGAAAAGGCCTTCTGCAGGTTCATCTATGATGACTCCGCCCCAGTCGAATACTGCCGCCTTTATCTTATGATCTCTATCAGCCATAGTGCTTCAGGAACATGGTCAGGCTTGCCTCTCCTGAAGGTACCATCCTGCCCCTGTACTCTTCGAGAAGCTCCCTTAAACCTTCTTTATCATAGAACGTTATGTTGCGGTGCTCGAACTTGTCCCGTGACTTGTTCTCCCATCTGTACCTGAGCTCATCCGCGTCTACAGAGACCTCGACATTGTAGAGCGCTTCAGGTCCGCGCGTGACTGTATTCCGACATATTCCAAAGAACTCTTTACTGGTTATGTCCTCGTCATCTATGCCTATCTCCTGCTTGAGCTCCTTGAGCATGAAGCTGAACAGGTCAACATCCCTGACGTTGAAGTCAGGCCTGCTGTCTCCATTGACCTTGACGTATCCGCCGATGACATGAGGGACTTCAGGGTATATCGCGACCTTGTTGCTCCTGATCCCTACGGGCATCCTGCCGTCTGACGTCACTATGTTGGTGTTGGTCGCCAGTGGGTTCGAGAAGTACCTGTTTGGGTCGCCTGCATCAGCCATTCCTGCTTCGACAAGCTGGTTCCTGAAATCAGGGTCGAGCAATGCATGCGCGGTCGTGCCTATGTAGTCCTTGAAGTCGGTTATCGCAAGGTCAAGGTACAGCGCATTGCCTTTAAGGCTTGCGTCATTCAGCCTGTACATCGAGCTTATCCCTGCGATGTGTTTCATCGCGAGTTTGAACGCAGCATCATCGCCGCGCGCCATCGCATCAGCGATACGTCCCTGCATCTTCAACGCCATGTCCTGCACAAAAGAATTCCAGTTATCATTGAGAAGGTTCATCTCATACGCCCTGTGGATAGGGAACTGCAGCCTATTGCCTTCCTCGATCCTCATCTCCAGCTCATCTACTGGTATGGGCTTTTCAGCCTCTGTGATCATCTCCCATGTCACTCATAACACCCACTTCACAATCCCCGCCTCCACTATTTAAATCTTTCGTTTTTTCACTACTATGGAGACGTTACAAAACATCAACAATTCAGAATACCAATTTGTTGATAAAACCACACTGAGTTCTGAAAAGACCGAAAGCCTGGAAAGACACTGATCACCGGAAAACCCTCTCAAAACCGCCTCCAAACCATTGATTGATAAAAAAACCAACAGCATGATTAATAACAACATAAAACATATTCAATAACACCAACCAAACACCAACCTAACATTTTTTACTACGTAGTAACAATAAAAACAAAAACTATATAAATAGATAGTTACACCTAATTAGACGTTGAGGGGCGTTTTAAAATGGATGAATTAGATAAAACTGGAATATCTGCACCAGAAGAGATCCCCAGCTACAGGAACGGCAGGATAGTTACCGTACCTGAGGGTGTGAAGCTGAATGTCTTGTTTCTTTATATCGGAAGAAAGGAACTGATCAAGGGTTCAGAACCTGTGAAGCTACACAAGCTGGTGAATGAATATTTCATGGGCCCTATGTATGCAGGATTCAATGAGTACTTGACAGGATACGGGGTAGGGGTGCTGGCATGCGGCAGGACGAATGAACAGACCGCAGGTATCGGGCTGAGCCTGAACTGGTTTGACGAGAGGCGAAAGGAGGACAGTCCAGAGAGCATACCCACAATAACCGCCCTGAGACCTGACAGCGGAAGATGCCAGGGTTTTTTCTATGTCAAGGAAGTGGAAGGCAGGAGGCACTTGTATTGGCACGACCCGAACAGCACCAACGGCTCTTGTGTCGGCCATACATTGGAGAATCCAAAAAGCCAGATGATCACGGCCATGAGCGATAAGATGCAGGTGCTCAAAGGAAAAAGTGGATATTCCCAAGAAGATATCCTGATTGCCGCTGCAGACCACCTGAGGAAGAGACTGCTCAATCCGAAACTCGCAGGCGACGCAGAATACAGCCTTGAGACAGCGGTCAGGGAAGCGCAGTCGAGCATGGAGAAGAAAGATTCCACGCAGTTCAATGACAAGCAGATTCTGACAGCGATAGCGAATTATTTTGTCATAGGCAACATCATAGATACATTGCGCAATGATCATGAGATGGACACCCTGCACGCCAAGAGCATCGGCTCGCCGTTCATTGATGATGATTTTTTCCAGGAGTACGCATCATACCTCAGGAACAAGTACGCGGCAGACAGCAGGCTGAGAATACACACGATATTTGACCCTTCACTTCTATTCGAGAAGTTCCAGGGGCAGGAGCAGGAGTATGTGCGCCCGAAAGGCGCGCCACGGTTCCAGCACATAAGGCTCATGGATCTCGACGATCCGGAAAAGAGATTTGTCTTCATTGAGTTCGGAGGCATCCAGAAAGGCAGTTTCGGCAGGAAATACGACTGCCAGATGCTCGTGACCAACGCTGACCTCGAGATACAGAAATAGAACTAATTAAGGTGAGACCATCACTCCTCCAGAAAGAGACGATTTCGACGCTATTGTAAAGAATCTTGACGAGAATTTCAGGTCAGGGCAGCGTGAGGGATATTATATTCATCCCAGGCCTGAAAGCAATCTCAGGGACACCATATCGAGGGAGAATGAGCTGGAGCAGAAGCTGCGCGACAGGATGGCGCACAGCCTCGTAGGCATCCCCGACGAGTTTCTTCATAAGAAGCATTTTACAGTAAGTATAGGCGATACTGACAATCAATACACCTGTAACCTTGAGAAGAAGACAGACCTTTTCATGCCGGGCAAGCTGGTGATCGGGTATGGCGACTACGAGAGATTCAGCAAATTGCTGCAGGAGCCGCGCATCACGCGGCAGGATGCCATGTGGCAGCTGCTGTACGCCCACCTTGGCATGAGAATCCCGAGCGAGATGGTGATCAAGCTCAGCGGGAAAGAGGAGCTGTCGTTCGATTCTGTCGAGGCAGTGGTGAGGGCGACATCCGAGAAATGGGTGCAGTACATGGAGGCGGAGCTGCGGCGCTTCACAAGGAATAACATGTCTGTATTTGACGACGGGAAAGAGGAGGACAGGAAAAAGAAGAGGGAAATAGTTAATAATACTGCTGATATGTTCGGCAGGGTGCGCGGCCTGCACTCCAGGCATTTCGTAAAACAGGATGACCTGAAGAACATCAGCTACATCACAGGCAACACAGCGCTCATACTGTCGGCAGACTTCCAGGAGACCTCCCGGATAGTGACAGTCGACGAGAGCGTGCTATTCAAGGATAAGGCCAACAACAGACCCAGGAAACTGGTCCACGTCGTGACTGTAAATGAGGATGAATGCAGGGCATTCTTCGCAGATGATTTCTACACGTCGACCGCTGGAGGGAAGAAGAAACCAAGGAACCAGTGGGAGCTTGTGAACCATTTTATCAGGAAGTTCCTCGACCAGGAACCAGCAAAGGACATGTATCCCCTGCTGCTCGTGCCGAGCAGGAAGGAGGCATTGTTCCACAGGAAAAGGCTTGGCAGAGAAGGCTACAATGACGTCAGGGTCAAGAAGATTGAGAGGGAACCGATGAGCGGCAGTTACCTGCCCCACCCGCACATACGGGAAAGATAGGAAAATGCTGAATGAGAAGCTTACCGAAGAGCTGGAAAAGATAAGGAAGGCGCAGAAATCCCACCACGGCGAAAGGATATGCGACGATATAGTCATGCTTGCGAAGATCGGCCAGGGAGGTATGGGCGAGATATTCAAGGCAGTCGAGGTGATTTCAGGAGGTAACGGCCTTCAGGAGAAGGTGCTTGCTGAGATGCTGACGCTGTCCAGGATAGAGGACGACCTCTACCTCGCAGAGCTGGATCTCGCAGCCAAAGAAGCAGCCAAGATCACATACCAGCATGAGATACCGCAGCTAAGGGAAGTCGTCTCAGTCCTCAAGCGGGAGCGCGCGATGCAGGAGAGGGACAAGAACAGGGGCCTGGTCAACAACAACGACGACATAAAGAGGCTCGAGAGCAGGCTCAACATAAGGGAGCCGCAGTTCAGGCTGGTCGCTGCCAAGCACCTTGCGAAGATCAGGCTCATCGACGAAGCGCATCTCGGACACAGGTACAAGAGGGAGATGGGCATCCAGGCGTCGCTGTCTTCACACACGAACATAGTGCCTGTATACAGGACTATCGAGACTTCTGAGTCGCTTTGGAGCATAAGCGAGTTTGTCGACGGGCTCAATATGAAGAGGCTGATTGACAGCAGGGAGAGGGAGATAGCAGACGGCCACAAGCATCTGGACGCAGTCCCTGCGCTCATCATAGGATACTACATATCCCATGCGTTGAATCACCTGAACAATCATCTTATCACGCACAATGACCTGAAGCCGAGCAACATCATGGTATCCAATGAAGGCATCGTGAAGCTGCTTGACTTCGGCATAGCTACAGGCAAGGAGAGGCTCCACCTTACTGATGAGGAGAAGAAGGAAGATACCACGCTTGACATAGCTGCGGGCACTAGGTTTTACAGGTCACCTGAGCATGTCAGGCTCTACAACGAGTTCTCGAAGGATTCCGGCGCAGCCCCGGCCAGGAAGCCCGACAGCAGGGACATACGCTCTGACATATTCGTGCTCGGCATCATCATGTATGAGGCGCTGACAGGACAGAAGCCTTTTGACGACCCCTCAGGCAGCAAGACCCTCATAGACGGCAAGATCATGAACTCAAGACCTGCACCTTTGAGGAGCTACATAAGCAACAAAGACTTGACCAGGCAGGCATACAGGGATATCCAGGTGCTAGTCTCAAGATGCATGAGGAAGAAGAGGGAGAAGAGATACCAGAGCCCTCTTGACATCGCCATAGGCATAGAGCACATACTCAATAAGCATTTCGATGTGAAGATCTCCCAATACCAGCAGAGGCTCCGCGAATACGTCGCCACGACAAAAGCCCCTGTGACTGCAACTTCAGGGATGGACGAGACAGGCATAGCATAGGCTGTTCTTCATTTTTTCACAAGCTTTAAATATACCCTATTTTTCCTTCAATACGATGAGCTCAAGATACTATACCAAGAGGCAGTCCAAGAAAAGGCCGAAGCAGGGACCTCTGGCTCCTGCAAGGCCAAGGGCGTTCAAGTCAGAGGCGAGTGCGAACGAATGGGCGAAGAAGAACAACCTCAAGAACTTCAGGGTCGATGCGATTGCTGAAGGCAGGAAGTTCAAGATAAGGGCAAGGTCATAGGGGGAGATTTTTGGGTTTTCTTAAATTGCTTTACGGAGAAGACTACATTTCCTTGTCAGCGCGGCAGAGCAGGGACATCTATGAACTCGGCAATATCGATGGTGTCAGTTGCCAGTCACACTTCAGGGAACTGCATCCGGGCAGTCAGGCGCACAAGGTCCATGTTTCATACAGGGAATCATACTGCTGCGTGATCGGCGGCGATGTGTTCAGGACCCTGAAGAAGCAGGGTGAAGAGGCAGAGTGGCTGGACAGCCGCCTGAGGCATATCTTTGAGCATGAGAAGCAGTGAGGTGCTGGGATGATAGGAGAATACTTTTGGGAAACGTTATATGAGTCAGTTACAGGCAGGAAGCTGCCTGAACCAGAGCAGGCAGGTCAGAGCATGCAGCGCGCAGAACCGCCATGCTGCGACAGCGGCATTGCTTATGTCCTTGTCCAGGGGATCATTGATGGCGTGGATTACATAAGGAAGCTGGTTGAGAAGCCGCGCGACCCATTGAGCGGTGGCCAGATCATGCTGTTCTGCACCCTTGAAGGGATTCTTTTGAATTTCAGTATAGAGCCTGACAGGAGGAGCAGGAGGACCGGCGAGAACCCAAAGGTAATGTATCTCAGCTACAAGGGCGAGGAGTTCGCGACCGCATACGGCAGAGGGCTGGACATCAGGGATGAAAGCATAATAGACAGGCATCCTGAGGCGGAAAAGCTGATAGAGACGATCAATCATTGCATATATCACAAAGAAGATGACATTGAGGTGTTGAGAGATGATAAGGAGATGCATGACCCGGGAGCAGCTGGAGACACTTAGGCAGTACAGCAGTGAAAAGAGGGAGATTGAGCTCAGGGAGCGTAGAAACCTGCTCGGCAGGGTGGATTCCATCGGAGTGCTATTTCTCAACGGGGATGTGGGCACAGCCTATCGCGAAAGTTTTGCCTGCAGCATAAACACATCGCGCAATGCGCAGTTCAGGGATGTAGCCGATGACATAACCTCACTGCTCTACACCCCGAGGACAGGAGACACAGGCGACGCTGTCCATAGGGCATATGCCGAAGAGCAGATAAAAGGGTAAAGAAAAGGAAGAATAAGAAAGAAAAGATTATCTAATTGCGTAACCAGCTAAGTATCCACAACCAAACCCGATAACATGTTGTATTGCAGTCATGATTGTTGCCGCTTTTATGCCTCTTTTATTTGAATTATCATTTCTCTGATCATATGCGCTTTTAGCTACAGTTACAGTCGCTGTACTCGCTTGCACCACACTGGTGTAAGGAATAGCACCATATAATTCAGGATTTGCACAAGCCACTCCATTTGCAAAAGAAGTAAGGAGATTACAAAGAGAAAGCGGTCTTGCATTGTCACTTACTACATCCATGATAACCAAAGCTATATCATCTAACATATCAAAGATTTGGCTTAAGACGACTTATAAATGTTTTGTATCATAACTACTTTTAAGTTGTATTAAAAAGTTAATTACAAAAAAAGTCCCTTCCAAATCACAAAATAATAAACTACGGCAGCCGGGAGATTCGGTTCAAGCTTGCTTGGAGCTCCCTTGAACTTTCGAACCCGGGCACCCACCTTTCTGCGTCAGCAGAAAGACCAGGAAAAACCTGTTTTTCCGCTGCCTTGGGAGGGTGAGATCCTGTAGCGCTGCGCGCAAAATCGCTGCACGCGATACCGCTAGATGACTGCCGTATATGGCATTTCAAGAATGATGCCTGCTTAAAAAGCTTGCGGCAGCCCCAAAAAGGCCAGCTAAGGCATATTTAAAAGCCATATGAAAAATTTATAAATGAGTTCTACCATGCAGTAGTCTGAAGATGGGTGTGTTTGACTGGATAAAGGGACGCTTCAGCAGTGAAGAGGAGCAGCAGGAGCCTATGATAGCCTGTGCAAGGTGCAACTTCGAGTATCCTGAGTCATCCATGATAATAGGGGATACTGCGGTGTACTGCCCTGACTGCCATGAGAAGGCCAAGAAAGAGGCTGCAGAAGAGGAGTTCAGGCGAAAGCAGGCGGTCGCGCTCCAGCGCACCAAGTATTACTGCTATGACTGCAAGTTCCATTTCTCAAGGAAGAAGGATTTCATGCTCAGGCTCTGCCCTAACTGCGGGTCTGAGAACTTTGTCGAGCAGGACAAGCTCATCTAGTGTTCTTTTCAGCAATCATTCAGTTACCAAGGGGGCGATAGTTGATGTGGGAACTGGTAGAGTCGGCAGGAGGTGAAATGAATATAGTGATAACAGGGTTCTATCCTTCTGAAGTTGCCTGCCCTATCGACGGCACGCGCCTTACAGAGGTCGTAGGCATGGACTTCAATGCCTATTTCTGCCAGTACTGCGACTCGTTCTACGCCTGGGGGAATGATGAGCCCGGCGATCTCCAGGCCCAGGCAAGGCGGAACATGGAGAAGATACTGGAGCGCAGGGAGAAAGCCGAGAACGATAGGGAGAAGCTGAAGCTGGAATCTCTCATCTGCTCTGCCGAGGAGAAAGGCTTTCTCTGATATGGCAGTCAACTTATATGTTTCAGCAGCGCCACCAATGCCAGCCTGCGACCCTACGGAATCACAATCAACATCTAAAACACGCGGAAGATTAAACAGCAAATGAATCGCTGGGAGCGCTGCTTTGGTGGCGCTGCGACGCCACTGCCGCGCTCGTTGTCGATTCAACCACCTCTACTTTCCGCCCAACTGCATTCATTTCTGCTTCAATCCAGGTCAACTCGCTAGGCGGCAGTGGCGTTAGAACTACTAAGTTGACAGCACCTATTGAGAAAACTATTATAAACAATCCCTTTCTCACCACATATCATGAAGCTGGAATTGTTCGACTACGACCTGCCTAAGGAGCTCATAGCCCAGGAGCCGATAGAGCCCAGGGACGCAAGCAGGCTCATGGTCGTCAAAGGAAAAGATGTGCACCACAGGCACTTCAGGGACATCCTCGAATATCTGGAGAAGGACGACGTGCTGGTCCTGAATGACACAAAGGTAGAGCCTGTGAAGCTCAAGGGGAAAAAATCAACAGGAGCCAAGGCGGAATTCCTCGTATCTAAGAAGCTCGGCAAGAGAAGATTTCTCTGCCAGATAACAAGCAACAAGGTCAGGCCCGGAAACACATTCGAGTTCGATAAAGGTCTGACAGCGACAGTCATCAATGACGGCAACGGTTTCGAGTTCGAGGTAGAATTCAACAGGGATGATGTAGAGGAGCTCCTGCAGGAGATCGGCGAGATGCCCACTCCGCCCTACATCAAGAAGCCAGCGACAAGGAAACAGTACCAGACCGTATATGCTAAGCGCTCCGGCAGCATAGCAGCGCCTACTGCAGGCTTCCACTTCACGCCAAAACTATTGCGCGACATCGAGAAGAAAGGCGTGAAGGTAGTCTACACCACTCTCCACGTCGGCTATGGCACTTTCCTGCCTGTGAAGACAGACAACATAAAAGAGCATAAGATGCACGAGGAATGGTTCAGCATACCAGAAGAGACGGCAGACACCATCAACAGCAGGCACAAGCGCCTTATCATCGTCGGCACGACAGCCTTGCGCGCCCTCGAATCAGCGACAGATGACCTGGGCATCCTTCACGCAAAGACAGGCACCACTGATATCTTCGTCTATCCCGGGTATGAGTTCAAGCTGAAGCCCGACATGATGCTGACCAACTTCCATCTCCCGAAATCCACGCTCATCATGCTGATAGCAGCCCTCATCGGCCTTGACAACATAATGCATGCGTACAAAGAAGCAGTGAAAGATAGATATCGATTTTACTCTTTCGGGGATGCTATGCTGCTCCTCACAGAATAGAAGCACCCGCAATAATCCTGACGATAAAGCCCCATCTCCTTGCTCATCTCTGTCGACTTCCTGAACCCGTCCTTCTTCTTGAAGTCAGAATGCACCCATTCTATGCCGTGCTTTGCTGCCAGCGACTCGCCGATATCATTTATCACATCAGAATCCTTGTGCGGCGATATCGTCATGGTTGTAGTGAAAGCGTCGAACCCATTGGCCTTTGCGTACCGTGCAGACTCTGCAAGACGTAACCCGAAGCACACGCTGCACCTCTTTCCTCCTTCAGGCTCATGCTCAAGTCCCTTCACCATCTCAAGCCATTCCTCAGGCGCGTACTCTCCCTCGACAAGAGGCACCCCGAGCGCTTTGCTCACCTTCTGCGCTTCCTGGTACCTCTGGTAATACTCCCCTCCAGGATGTATGTTCGGGTTGTAGAAGAGCATGACTACATCATACGAGTCCATAAGTTCCTTTACGCAGTGAGTGCTGCATGGCGCGCAGCAGGTGTGGAGCAGCAGTCTTTTCTTCATATAAGCAGTAATCGGCCGTTTTCTTATATATTTTGGCCTTTTTCCATCATAAGATTTAAAAATCAACACCCCTTCCAGTGCCTTAAGAGAGGTGAATAATAGATGGCGCAAAAAGACAAAGGGTCTTGCATAAAGCTGTTGGTGCTTGACATCCTCAAGCCTCACAAGCCTAACATAGTTGAGTTCGGCATAGAGCTGAAGAAGGCCAATGGAATCGAGAACCTGGATATTTCTGTGTACGCAGTGGATGAGAAGACAGAGACTGTCAAGGTCGTCATTGAAGGCAGCTGCCTTGACTTTGAAATAATAAAGAAGACGGTTGAGGACTTCGGCGCTGTGGTGCACTCTGTTGACAAGGTCGCAGTTGGTAAGAACCTCTGTGAATACCAGATCCCTGACCTGCACCAGTCTATAAGACCATTCTGAAGATGAAAAACCGCATCAGGAAGTACATCAAGGTGCTTGCAGAGCATGAGATAGTCAGGCGTTATATAATAATAAACTCCTTTGATGGCGCCCTCACTGTCCTTGGAATAATCATGGCAGAGTTCCTGAGCGGCATAACTGACCCGAAGCTTGTCATCCTGCCCGGGATCGGCGCTGCTGTTGCGATGTGCGTCTCAGGCATATGGGGCGCTTACTCGGCAGAGCGCGCAGAGGTCCAGAACAAGATCCGCACCATGGAAGCCCATCTCCTCAAGGACCTGAGTGACACAGAGTTCAAGAGGAAGAGGGAGCGGATGGCCTTTACCATAGGTCTTGTCGATGGCCTGAGCCCATTGGTCGCATCTTTAGTTATCCTTATACCGTTCTTCTGCGTGAGAGCAGGCTGTTTCAGCATGCAGATGGCGTATGGAATCTCATTGACAATAGTCGCTGCTGTCCTGTTCATGCTGGGAGTTTTTGCCGGCAGGATTGCCCGGGAGAGCATAGTCAGGCACGGGATCATAATGCTTCTCGCAGGAGTGATCATAAGCTTGATATTCATGCTGCTCATGTTCCTGGGAGTGCTTTGATGAGATGCACGATACTGTTGCTGATATTGGTCGTCCTGCTCGCAGGCTGCGCCAAAGAGCTGCCTGTCATGCAGCAGGACGTCAAGGAGGTGGGAGATATGGACATAGGAGGAAAGAATATACTCATGATAATTGCGCCTGATGGCTTCAGGGACGAGGAGTTCCTCGAACCTAAGGCAGTTTTTGAAAACGCCGGCGCTGAAGTCACTGTAGCATCGAAAGGCGTTAAGACTGCGAAGGGAAAGCTCGGCGCGACAGCTGACGTAGACATAGACATAACAGATGCGGACGCGAGCCAATACGACGCAGTCGTCTTCATAGGAGGGCCAGGAGCTGCTGTCTACTTCGACGACCCTGCAGCCCTGAAGTTAGCGAAAGACGCATACAGCATGGGCAAGGTGACTGCTGCGATATGCATAGCCCCTTCGATACTTGCCAACGCAGGGGTGCTTGAAGGCAAGAAAGCCACCTGCTTCGAGTCAGAATCCGAAAATGTAAACCAGAAATCAGCAGGCTACACCGGAGACCCCGTCACCGTCGACGGGAAGATAGTCACTGGAAACGGCCCTGCTGCTGCCAGGAGGTTCGGCCAGGAGATAGTCCAGCTGTTAGGGTGATATGATGAAAGAATTGACAAAGTTTCTATATGAAGCAGGCCAGCTCCAGCGCGTAAGGCGTAGCGGGTTTTCGCTTATTGGAATAGAGAATCCACACACCACTGCAGAACACTCCCACCGTGTCGCGATCATTGGGTTTTTTCTCGCGAAGCTGGAGAAGGTCGATCCTTACAAGGTTGCGGTCATCTGTATCTTCCACGATATCCACGAGGCAAGGATCAATGACCTCCATAAGGTAGGCCATCGCTACATCGATTTCAGGCAGGCAGAAGAGACGGCGTACAGGGAACAGCTCGAGCCTCTCGGAGAGCTCGGCAAGGATGTCCTTGGATTGATGGCAGAAGGCCATGCCCGCACCTCAAAGGAGGCAGAGGTCGCAAGGGATGCAGACCTGCTCGAGAACGCATTGGAGGCAAGGGAATACATAAAGATAGGCTATGCTGATGCGCAGAACTGGATCGACAACATCTGGAAGGTCATCAGGACAGAGAGCGGAAAGAAGCTCCTGAAAGAGATCGAGAATACTGATCCTAATGACTGGTGGCGCAGCCTGAAGAAGATTGAGAGGTAATCACGTCCCTTCCTGCCAGCTAGCCAGATAGACCCTCTGCTCTTTCGACAATTTGTCTATCTCGACGCCCATCGCGTCAAGCTGCAGCTTCGCTATCTCGATATCGAGCTCAGGAGGCAGCTTGTGCACCGCAACATTGAGCTTCCCCTTGTTCTTGACGAGGAATTCGCATGACAATGCCTGCCCGCAGAATGAGGTGGACATGACTTCTGAAGGATGCCCTTCAGCGCAGGCCAGGTTCACCAGCCTGCCCTCTCCGCAGAGGTAGAGCTTCTTCTTTCCGAGGTCGAACTCGTCGAGACCGCGCCTCACAGGCCTCGCTTTCTTAGCCATCTTCTTGAGCCCTGCAACATCTATCTCGATGTCGAAATGCCCTGAATTCGCCAGTATCGCGCCGTCCTTCATCAGCTTGAAGTGCTCGCGGGATATAGCGTGCTTGCCTCCTGTGACTGTAACAAAAATATCCCCTAATCCTGCAGCCTCTGCCATAGGCATGACCCTATACCCGTCCATCTTTGCCTTTAGCGCGCGTACAGGATTGACTTCAGTGATTATGACCTGCGAGCCCATGCCTTTGGCCCGAAGCGCGACTCCTTTGCCGCAGTCCCCGTAGCCCGCGACCACGACTGTCTTGCCTGCGAACAATATATTCGTCGCCCTGATGATGCCGTCAAGCGTGCTCTGTCCTGTGCCATAGTAGTTGTCGAACAGGTGCTTTGTCATGTTGTCATTGACAGAGATGACAGGGTACCGCAGAGCATGGTTCCGCTCCATCGCATGCAGCCTGATTATTCCTGTAGTGGTCTCTTCACAACCGCCGATCAGATCAGCCAGGAGATGCTTGTGCCTGAGGTGTATCTCTGTCACGAGATCGCAGCCGTCATCGATTGTTATGTGCGGCTTGAAGCCTATTACGTTGTTCAGATAACGATAGTAATCATCATTGGTCTCTCCCTTGTACGCCCATACCTTGACGCCTTTCTTGGCGAGCGCAGCTGCGACATCATCCTGCGTGGATAGCGGATTGCATCCTGTGATGGCGACATCCGCCCCGCCGGCGATGAGTGTCTCGACCAGCAGCGCGGTCTCTTTTGTGACATGCAGTGCCATCCCGACGCGTACGCCTTTGAGCGGCTTCTCTTTCGCGAAGCGCTTCTGCACATTCATCAGCGCCTTCATGTGCTGCCTTGCCCATTCTATGTTCTTCTCTCCCTGCTTTGCGAGCGTGAGGTCGCGCACTTCGTATGAGTCTCCAGAATCCATTTTCCACACCCCTTTTGGTTATCCTTCTGAATTTCCAAAGATTAATAAAGGTTTTCGTTTTTTTTACGGGTATGGATGTCGAGGAGCTAAGAAGTAAGCTTCATCCTGAAGAGGAGAAGGAGAGGCAGTTCAAGGAGAAGGTCCATAGGCACAGCGCAGCCATAACAATCATTATCGCGACTGTTGCTATAATAGCTCTTTTTGTCGTGTTCGCGGCGGTACAGACTCCTAAGAAAGTGGTTGGGACTCCGCAGGCCTGCTTCAAGGAGAACGTATGTCTTGACCTGGTCATAATGACGACTCCTGAGGAGCTTGAGACCGGCCTGAGCAACTACACCTCCTGGCCTGATGACCGCGGCATGCTGTTCCTGTTCCAGAAGCAGGATGTCCAGAGGATGTGGATGAAGGACATGGACTTCGCTATCGACATGTTCTGGATAGACAGCAAGGGCAAGGTCGTGCACATAGAGAAGGATGCCCCGCCTTGTGAAAGCACGCTCTGCGAGATATACGAGCCGCAGACCCTTGCCAAGTATGTGATAGAGACCAGGACAGGGTTCGCAAAAGAGTTCAACATCTATGACGGCAACAAGGTAGAGCTCAGGAACATCCCTGATGTCTAAGATGAAGCGTGTCCAGATAGACAGGATAATACCCATTCTCAAGAGAGAGATAACCAGATACCAGATGCCTATAGTCAGCGAAGTCGCCCTGCGCAACGACCCTTTCCGCGTGCTGATATCATGCATCCTAAGCCTGCGCACAAAGGACGAGACGACAGCAGGCGCGTCAAAGCGCCTGTTCGCAAAGGCAGATACCCCCAAAAAGCTGGCAGCGATGCCTGTCAGGGATATAGAGAAGCTCATCTACCCTGTAGGGTTCTACAAGACAAAGGCAAAGAGGATAAAGGACATATCAAAGGTCCTGATAGATGACTACCAAAACAAGGTTCCTGACACCATCGATGAGCTCCTCAAGCTCAAGGGAGTGGGCAGGAAGACAGCAAACATAGTCGTCACCATAGGCTTCAAGAAGCCGGGAGTCGCGGTCGATACCCATGTCCACCGCATATCCAACCGGCTGGGATACGTGAAGACAAAGACCCCTGACCAGACCGAGATGGCGCTCAGGAAGAAGCTGCCGAAGCGCTACTGGCTCATCTACAACGACCTTCTCGTCACCTGGGGCCAGAACATATGCAGGCCCATATCACCGTTATGCAGCAAATGCAGGATAAGGCAGTATTGCAACAGGGTAGGAGTCAAGGTCAGTCGTTGACCACAAAGCCCTGACCGTAGCCGCCGGTTAGCATGCCTGAGCTGATGAATGACTTGAGTAAAGCAGGTGTTGCAGACTAAGACGCAGTAACATGTTTAGGCATGCGTGGCGGCACGAGAGCTTTTTTGAACGCAGTGAAAAAAAGCGGAGTAGGGCAGGGCTTTGCTGATAAAATCAAAAGAAATCAAAAAAATAAAAAAATAAAAATCTGAACTATTTACTCGTTTTCTGCCAGTGCGTAGATTGCCTTCAGAGCCACTATCAATGCTGCTGGTATGATGAACAGCATCATGGCCACGAAGATAGACTGCAGCATCAGGCCGACATACTGGATGCTTGACAGCATCTGTCCGCCGAGGCTCGTCATAACTACAAGCACCAATGCAGAGAACAGGAACTGGTTTGTCTCTTTTCCTGTTACGTTCAGGAAGCCGACTATCAATCCCAAAACAATCAGGACTGTTGTCATCACTGCACCCAAAGGCCAGAAGCCCGCGATTATCGCGATTATCAGGCCGATGATGAATGCCCAGCTGCCTACTTTCTGGACTGCATTGTCTTTTTTTGCCATTGATCCACCCCTTATTATTGTTTGAACCAAAATAGGTTTAAGCGACTATATAAATGAAAAGTTATAAACTTTTCGGTTATCATCCCCTTTAAGAGCAAAAAAAGAAAAACCACTCAGCAGTAGAAACCGTAATTTTATATAGTGAATAACAAACCAAAAACCCGGACATGGGAAGCGTAATATTCAGGAGACCACCTCTTCGCAGATTCAGGAAAGAGGGTTCTGACCTTTTCGGGGTCGACATGCATTTTCACACAAGGTACTCCTTGGATGGCATTTCTCGGATAACGAATATCATAAAGAAAGTCAGGAAGAAGAACATAGGCGTCGCGATAACAGACCACAACGCGATAAAGGGTGTGCAGTCAGCATACAAGAACAGGAAAGGAGCGATAATAATACCAGGTATAGAGATCACCTGCAGGAATGGCGTGCACATGATAGCATATTTCCACAGCAAAGGTGAGCTGGAGGAGTTCTTCTCAAAGAGGCTCAAACCGAGGATGAAGGTCAATCCTTTCTTCACAGACATCGGGGTCGATGAGCTGCTGCAGATCGGCAAGGACCATAGCGCGATAATCTGCGCCCCGCATCCGTTCGCCCTGGGCATTGTCGGCCTGCATAAGATGAAAGTCACGAAGAAGATAGAGAAGGCCCTAAACATGGTAGAAGTAATAAACGGCTACAACTTCAGGCGCGCGAACATGAAAGCAGTGTACTGGGCAAGCAAGATAAACAAGGGGATGACAGGAGGCTCTGATGGCCATACAACGCTTGAGCTTGGCAAGGTCCTCACGTTCACAACAGGAACTGACATAGATTCTATACTGAAGGATATGGTGAAAGACCGCTCAGTGGTCATCGGCAGGGAGGACAATCTATTCCTGAAGGCCGCCATGACTGTGAGGAAAGAAAGCGCATACATCAACCGGAGCAAGAAGGAGCACAAGGCAGGTCAGCTGTTGAGGTCGCAGCTCGGCACTGAGTACCGCTACCTGAAAAGCAAGTTCAGGCATGACGAAGGAAGGTTCAGACATCTGAAACAGCACCACCCTTTCAACCAGAAGACCACTGCCAGCGCCATAAACATGAGAACAAGAAAAATGCGCTGATCACAGCCTCTCATACGTCTTCTTCATGAGCAGCGCATCCCCTTCTATGTTAGGGCTTTCTGAGATGACGACCCCTTTTATCCTGAATTCCTTGAACGCCTTCATCAGTTCTTTATACTTGAAGTCAGACTCCTTTAATACCAGATGGTTCCTCTCGCCCTTAGGCCCGTAGTTTATGCCTGACATGTGTATATGCATGTTGTTCAGCACATTCCTTCCGAGACCTTTCTCAAGCTCAGAGAGCACTGAGCAGAACTCGGAGTGCGTGTTCATCTTCCCTTCGCGGGCATGCAGGTGCGCGAAATCAACACACGGCAGCACCTGCTCCACATCCTGCGAAAGCCTGATCGTCTCTGCAAGGCTGCCCAGCTGGCTTGCCTTGCCTGTTGTCTCAGGCCGAACCCAGAGATTTATCCCCTCATCCTGCAGCTTCAAGACAATCTTCTTTATCTCATCCCTTACAGTCCCATACACCTTGGCAGGGTCCTGTCCCATGAAGTATGCCGCATGGAAAGTGATGGAATAAGCGCCAGCGATGTGCGCTATCCGCGCTGTCTCCAGCACACGACGCACACTGTCCTTTTTCTTCTGTAAGTCCAGCGAATTCAGGTTGATGTAGTAAGGCCCATGTGCAGTCAGCACGACCTTGTTCTTCTCGGCAGCTTCCCTGACCTGCTCTGCAAGCTCTGGCTTCATCCGCACTCCCCTGACAAATTCGAGCTCCATGCAGTCAAGACCGAGCTCTCGCACAACCTCTACCCCGCGCAGGCTTCCCCTATCCTTTGACTTGAGGGGAGTCCCTGCTGTGCCGAACAATAGCTTAGAAGGATTCATCAGTAGTCTATCCCCTTTCTCGCAGGGATCCTCTTCCTCTTCTTGTCTTCTACAACAGTCACGAAGTCTGCGGCATCCATGAATTCCTTCGGTGCGCTTCTGCCTGTCATGTACACGTCCACGCCTGCAGGGACTTTCATGAGCATCGCGAGTACGTCAGCCACATCCACCATTCCCAGCGCTGCAGCAAGGTTTATCTCGTCGAGTATGAGCAGGTGGGGCGGCCTCTTCTCGAACAGCTCTGCACCGGCAAAACCGAGCGCCTGGTTCGCAAGCTCGATATCAGCCTGCGAAGGCTTCTTCATCTTCACGAACCCTTTCCTGCCGAACTGGTAGACCGAAAAGCCCTTGATCTTCTTCTGCACCTTCCACTCGCCGATGTCCTTGCGCCCTTTCATGAACTGGACCATCGCCACTCGTCTGCCCTGACCGAGAGAACGCATCGCGACCCCGAGAGCGGCAGTGGTCTTTCCCCCGCCGTCTCCTGTATACACATGCACATAGCCTTTCTGTGATTTTGATCTTTTCTTTGCCATATTATCACCATCAACTCAAGCGCCGCCAACGGTTAGCAACCCGCAGGGTTGATAACTGCCGAACGGAGCAAAGCGGAGTGACTGCACCAGCCTGCGACCCTTTGGAATAATTAGCCGCTTAACAAATACTTGGTAAATATATCCGCAAATGAAGCGCTGGGAGCGCTGCTTTGGCGGCGCGGCATTAATGCCTAAAAAGAGCACTCCTTTCCAGGGCACCCTCCTCCGTACTCGGAATCAACTCCCATATATCTTTGTTTCGTCTTCTTGTCTGCGAAAGTGATGACCTGGCCTTCCCTGCTGCCGAACCTGTACACTGTTATGCCCTTGCACTTCAGCTTGTGCGCGAGCCTGAACGCCTTGTCGAGCTCATCTGTCGTCGCGCTTGCAGGGAAGTTGATCGTCTTTGAGACTGCGCTGTCGGTATGCTTCTGGAACCCTGCCTGTATCTTGATGTGCCATTCAGGGCTGATGTCGAACGCGGTCACGAAGACCTTCCTGACTGCAGGAGGCACGCCTTTCAGTTTCTGCACGCTGCCTGACTGCGCCACCTCTCTCATCAGCTCCGTGGAGTAGAATCCTCTCTGCTTTGCGACGAACTCGAAATCAGAGTTGACCTCGAGCAGCTGCGCGCCGCTCATCACGTTCCTGACGAAGCTTATCCCGAACAGCGGCTCTATCCCGCTCGAGCATCCTGCGATTATGCTTATTGTCCCTGTCGGCGCCACAGTCGTCAGTGATGCGTTCCTCATCTTCTTGTACTTTCTCGAGAGCGTGCTCTTCTTGAAGTTAGGGAAGCTCCCTCTCTCATCAGCCAGTGCGATGCTCTGCTTCACTGCAGTGTCACGTATGAACTTCATGACCTTCTCGGCGGCAGCGACAGCCCTTGATGAATCATATGGTATGCCCATGCGTATGAGCATGTCTGCGAATCCCATCACGCCGAGCCCTATCTTGCGGTTCGACTTGGTGATCTCCTCGATGCGCTCCAGCGGGAACCGGTTCGCGTCTATTACATTGTCGAGGAACCGCACAGCCAGCCGCACTGTCTCTCTGAGCCTGTCCCAGTCAAGGTCATTGCCTGCGACGAACCTGCCGAGGTTGATAGAGCCTAGGTTGCATGACTCGTAAGGCAGCAGAACTTGCTCGCCACAAGGATTTGTAGCTTCAATCTTCCCGAGTGATGGTGTCGGGTTGTGCCTGTTGATCTCGTCTATGAATATCATGCCAGGGTCGCCGCCGGACCATGCCATCGTGACGATTAGCTTCATCACCTCGCGCGCATCAAGCTTCGATGATGAAGTCCCGGTCCGGGGGTTTATCAGCCTGTACTCCCTGCCCTGCTGCACTGCCTTCATGAATGAATCTGTCACAGCGACAGAGAGGTTGAAGTTCTGCATCTCATCGTCCTTCTTCGCTGTTATGAATCGCATGATGTCAGGGTGGTCCACTCGAAGGACACCCATGTTCGCGCCTCTCCTCCGTCCGCCCTGCTTTATCTCCTCTGTCGCAGCGTCGAATATCCTCATGAATGATACAGGCCCTGATGACACGCATTTCGTCGAGCCTACAATATCGCCTGCAGGACGCAGCGATGAGAATGAGAATCCTGTGCCTCCTCCGCTCTGGTGTATCAGAGCCATGTGCTTCAGCGCCGTGAATATGCTCTCCATGGAGTCCTCGACAGGCAGCACGAAGCAAGCGCTCAGCTGTCCCATCCTTGTCCCTGCGTTCATCAGCGTCGGAGAGTTGGGCAGGAAATCAAGTCCTGCCATCATCAGGTAGAACTGCTCCTCTATCTTCTTAGGGTCCTGCTTCCCGTACATCGCCTCGACTCTCGCTACCTCCCTTGCCACGCGCCTGAACATCTGCTGGGGCGTCTCAATCACATTGCCCTTCTCATCCTTGAGAAGGTATCGCTTCTCGAGAACGCTCACTGCGTTCACGCTGAGCTTGAGCGTGTCTGTCTTGACTCCGAAGAACTTCTTCGCTTCCCTTATGTCTGTGTGCAGCCTTCTGTAGTCAATATACGCTTTCGATGTCCTCTCGTACCCTTCCTTTATGAGGACCTGCTCGACTATGTCCTGCACATCCTCTACTGTAGGTATCTTGTGATAGAATTTCCTGTCCAGCTCTTTTACGACCCTGCCTGCGAGAGTGTCGAGCTTCACCTTGGGCTCTACCTTTAGTGCTGAGAAGGCCTTGCCTATAGCTTCAGATATCTTGCACTGCTCGAACTCCTCGAGCCTACCGTCCCTCTTGTAGATCTTCGCAGGCACTTTCCACCTCTCTTTTCACACAACAAAAGAAAGCAAGCCCCTTTATAAATATTAGTCTTCCCATCCATCAGAGTATGTATAATTTTCGGCCGTGGTGACTAAATCAGGATGACCATCCGGATAGTCAATAAACTTAAATAGAACTTCTTGTTTTTCAAGCATCATGACCGAGCTATTGTACCTTAAGGACAGCTACATAAAAGAATTCGAGGCAACTGTAGCTAAAGCAGAAGGAAACATGATCATCCTTGACAGGACCATATTCTACCCGACCAGCGGAGGCCAGCCTGGCGACACCGGCGTATTGGTCGCAGACGGGAAAGAATACAAAGTCCTGGACACAAAGAAGGCAGGTCCTGACATCATCCACGAGGTCGACCATGAAGGGATCAAGGAAGGCGACAGCGTGACAGGCATGATCGACTGGTCCCGCCGCTTCAGGTTCATGCGCGGACATACCGCCTGCCACGTACTCTCGTATGTGGTCAACAAGGAGACAGGCGCACTCATCACAGGCAACCAGATCGCTGACGACAAGTGCAGGATCGACTTTGACCTCAAGGAATTCAATCGCGAGAAGATTCAGTCATTCGAGGACAAGGCCAACAGCATCATCGGAGAGGGCGTGGATGTGAGCGTGAAGTTCCTTCCCAGGGAAGATGCTTTCCAGATACCATCTGTGATGAAGCTCAAGAATGTCCTGCCCCCATCAATTGATACCATCCGGATAATTGAGATAGGCAACTATGACCTGCAGGCATGTGGAGGGACGCATGTCAGGAACACAGACGAGATAGGCAGGATACAGGTGACAAAGGCAGAGAACAAGGGCAAGGACAACAGAAGGATATATTTTGAATTGAAGGATTGACTCTGCCTGCAGCACCACCGCTCTTTGCGTGTCCTCGGAAAAATAAAACAGCCCGCTGCCTCTTCTACAATGCAAAACAGTCCCTGCGTAAGCAGCCTAAAGATTTAATTTCGCCTCAGCAGCGTATGTGGTCTAGCAGCGTGGTGCTGCAGAGAAATGAGCTGAACAAATACAAAGATTAGGAAAAAATCATTTGAGGTATTCCAGCGCTGCCTTGTCGATTATTTCTCTCGCTTTCAGCAACATCTCTGTTTTGTCGACGTAGATCTGGGCCACCCCTGTACCTCTCTGTTCATCAAGAAAACGGGGGTTGGCGCTTGACAGTATCCTTACAGCCGAAGGATGGAGCTCTTCCACTTTCCTCAGCAGCTTATCACCGAACATGTTCGGCATCTGGTAGTCGCTCACCACAACCGCGACATTCTCGGTCTTTGCGACCTCTTCGAGAGCACTGAGAGGGTCGCTGAACAGGAATAACCTGTAAGGTGAATCCTTCATGCGCTTCTTGTATGCCCTGAGCAGGTAGGTATCATCATCAACCAGAACTACAGCCAGACCATTCAGTTTTCCATAGGTATTCTCATCTATCATTTTCTCACCACCACAAAATCCAAGAACACCTTTTTTACAGGAAAAAATATCAAAAAAATAAAAATATTTAGACTTGAGCCTTCTCTACCTTCTTGACCTCAGGCAGCGGCCTGACCACTGTTATTGGTATGACTCCTGCCTCAAGCTCAAGCTTGGCTATGCTGAGAGGGTTGTAGTTCATCTCTTCGAGCTTCTTCTTGCTTAACTTGACGAGATAAGGCGCTCCCATCGAGATCTGCAGCGCCCGGCTTCCCAGGACGCGCGCCTTCTCGTACTTGGTGAACTTAAGCTCCTCAGCTTTCTTCTTTGCCATCCTTTCCACCTCACAGGTGCTTCCTGAGATCCTGGCTCCTGTCTATGGCCATCTGGATCATCTTGAACAGGTCCTCGTGCGTTATAGGGCTGTCCCCGCCCTTCTGCATCGAGCATATGTTCCCATTATCCAGCACAGACACCGTGAGCCTTGCGTCATACACCTTCATCTCATCAGGTGTAGGGTCCACGAGCAGGTGATTGCCGTACTTGAACACAGTCACTGTCACTGGTGTCTTGCTCAGTGGAAGCTTCTGGTCTGTCTTCTTCTTGTAGTCGATCACTTCGCCGTCATATCCAGGGTACACAGCATCCTTCATCGCTGCGAGAGCTGCCAGAGCGATCGCATCGAACAGGTTGCCGTCATCGTTCAGTGTGCAGATATCAACGACAACCATCCACATCTTCTCTCCTGATTCTATGCAGAGCTTCTTGGTGTCAAGAGCTTTGCTCTCCCTTATGCCCCTGTCTGTTATCCTTGCGAACTCGATCGCATCGATGCTCGGAGGCCCTGTCTCGAACTCTGGGCTCGACATAGGTGTCAACTCGACATTGAACATCATGCTCCCTGCATCAGGCGTGTCAGGATAAGGTTTCATGACCTCCATCTTGACGCCTGCCATCACTTCAGTGTCGCCTATCTTCACTCTTGCCGATCCTTCTGCATTCTTCGACACCCCGTACTCGACAGATACTGCCCTGTACTGGTCGGGCTTCCTTCCGTCGCGCCTTGTGCCTTTTGAAAGCAAAGATAATATTCCGTTCTTAAGGTCTTCATGCATTTTCTGTCACCTCGAACTTCTTCTTCAAGGCTGCTTTCTGCACCTCGTATATCTCGTCGCATGCCTTCTTTGCCAGCTCTGTCGCCTGCTTCAGCTGATCGAGCGATATCTCGCCGTCCATCTGCAGCAGCGATACCTGCTTCGTGTTGTGCAGCATCGCCATCGGCGTGTCGACGCCGTTCTCGTGCGAGTCCTCTATATAGTTCAGGTCGAGGAGTATCATGTCATCTACCCTTCCCGCTGAGACCGCGCACACGAGGTCTGTCATAGGTATTCCCGCGTCAGCAAGCGCTATCGAGGCCGCGCATATGCCTGCGCATCTCGTGCCAGCGTCTGTCTGCGGCAGCTCTATGAAGACATCGACCACTGCATTTGAGAAGTCTCCCAGGTTTATCACCGGCAGTAAAGCCTTTTCTGTCACCAGCGCTATCTCCTTTGACCTTCTTGAAGGCCCAGGTCTTACCCTGTCTCCTGCGCTTGAGAATGGCATCATCGTGTAATGGCACCTCAAAACCCCTTTCTCAGGGTTCTGTCTGAACCTGGGGAACATCTCCCTCGGCCCGTACACTGCTGCGTACGCCTCTGTATTTCCTATCTTGAACCATCCTGAGCCGTCAGCCCGCTTTATGACTCCGGCTTTCGCCTCTATCGGCCTGAGCTCGTCTGGTTTCCTTCCATCATTCCGTTCTGTATAAGCCATGATAATCACTTCCTTATGCCTTCCTTGTTCTTTTCAAGGAATCCTTTTATGTTGTCTGTCAGGCCGGGTATGTGCGCCTCGCGCTCGATCTTCTTTATGGTCTCTGCCGCGAGAAGCTCCTGGGCAGGATCGTCTCCCTGCACCCACACCACGCCGTTCTGTCCGACGAGTATCCTGCAGTTTGTAGACTGCTTTATCATGGATACCATCGAGCCCTGCTTGCCTATTATGCGGGGCACCTTGTTGGCGTTGACCTTCACTATCCTCCCGCCGCGCAGCTTGCGCAGGCCAGGGCCTTTCATCGTGAGGTCCACGAGGTTCTGGCTTGTGACATTGATTATCTTCACCATGACATAGTCGCCGATCGCGAAGTACTTTGTCAGGTCCGCTCCTCTTGCGATGAACTCTGACGTCGCGTCCTTCATGTTCATGACTGCTGAATAGGCGGAGTTCGTATCTATCCTCCATCCTGAGAGCAGCACTTCTGTCACATAGCCTATTATGGTGTCTCCTGTCTTAGGGTAGTAGACACCTGATAGAGGTACCAGCTTTATCACCTTCCCTTCTATGTTGACAAGACCCAGCCTTGAGGCGAGTATCCTGTCCCCTTCTCTTCGTGTCCCGTAGCTTGGCAGGAAATCCATCCCTGTTGCCAATGTCTCTCCTGGGACCACGACTTCTTTGTCTTTCACTTGTATTTCTCCCATTGTTTTTCACTTCCTTATCTATAAATCATGATATCCTATTATCACGTCCTTCTATCATTATCGGTTCTCTCCTATTATCCTTATCTCGACGCCTCCGTGCGTCATGTTGTTCATCCTGTCCATCACGTCTTCCTGGAGGCCTGCAGGTATCTCCAGTTGGACCGTGAGGCCGCCGTCATTGCCCCATGTCTCCTTCTTTATGTCTCCGAGCTTCTTGAGCACGCCGTATGCCTGGTGAGCATACTGCGGCGCGACGTCGATCTGGAGCACAATCTGCTCTATCCTGAGCGGCAGTATGGTCCTGAGCTTCTTGACGACGTCATCGACCTGCTCTTCTGCAGTCCTGAACTCGTCTATCTTGCACTTTGCCTGCTCGAAAGCGTTCTCGATCCTGGTTAGTGGATGGGGCAGCTTTGACTTCGGGTCGATTGCGTTCCTCTGTATGAGCGCGAGCACGCGCTTCTTCTTCTCTGCGCGGAGCTTGTCACGGTACTCTGTGGTGAGCTGTATCTCGCCCTCTTTCAGTATGATGGACGCGACCTTGAGCGGATCTGATGAGTTGAATAGTGCTTTCATGTCGTTCTCTGACGCAAATACACCTTTCTTCGCGTCGTTGAACACCTTCTCTCCCTTGAGCACGTCCTTGACGTCAAGCTCTGCACCTCTCTTGTAGGCGATTGCACTGTCGGGATTGACCACTACCTCAAAGTTCTGCCCGCCTTTCTTCAGCCTGGCTAGGTTGAAGCTGACGCGCTCCTGGTCCATGCTTATCGGTCTTCCTATTCCCATGTTCAGCACCCCTGGTCTCACTTCACCTGCTTGAGCACGTTCTCGAGCTCTTTCTTGCTTATCTTGGTGAACTTCTTCGAGCTTGTCTTGATGTAGGCGGCGTCAAGCCTCTCTGCATTGAACTTGTCGTCCAGCACTGTGCTGAGCGCGTCTACGCAGAGCTTGAGCCCATCATCCAGCGATATCGTGGGCTTGTATTTCTTGTGGAGTATCTCCTCGATGCCCTCTTCCCCTTCGCCTATCACTACCGCGTTGTATTGGAAGAATATGCCTGTCGGGTCTGTCTCGAACAGCTTCGGCCCTTCAGGGTCTATGCCTGCGACAAGTATGGACACGCCGAACGGCCTCAGTCCACCTGACTGCGTGCATATCTGCTTCAGGTCGCATATGTTCTTGACCACGCTGAGCACGTCTATAGGAGAGTCATAAGTCACCTGGTGCTGCTGCGCCTTGACCTGCGCGCGCTCGATAAGCACCCTTGCGTCCGATATTATTCCTGACGCTGTCGCGCCGATGTGTTCGTCTATCTGGAATATCTTCTCGATAGCCTCAGTGACCACGAGCGGGTCGACTATCCTCTTGTCTGTGACCAGAAGGACACCGTCTGAGCAGACCATGCCGATGGCTGTCGATCCCTGCTTTACAGTCTTCTTCGCGTACTCGACCTGGAGAAGCCTGCCGTCAGGGCTGAACATGGTGATTGCCCTGTCATAACCCATCATCTGGTGATTCATCGATTCCATTTTGCTACCTCCTTTGCGGATCAATAATTATTATCCTGCCACGTAAGTGTACTGCGCTGCCTTTCGCATCACGCCGCTCGCCCCTCTGGAGCGCACTATCACGTTCTGGCTGTCTATCTGTTCTATGAGAGCGAGTGTTGCCCTTACCTTGTCCAGTGATCTGTTGTTCAACCTTATCATCCCCCTTTGAGCGTCCTTGTTGTACTTGTCTGTAAGCATGATCATCCCTGCCTCTGCGCAGCCAAGCTCGCCCAGGTGTTCCAGCGCCTTTTCCCATATGGCATTTGATACCTTGAGAGAATCCTCTATTGGCTTTTCTGAGACGATTTCAAACGCAAGATAGCGTTTCCTCTCCCTTAAAGACGGTAATAACGGTTTTATCTTCTTTTTAATTGTCTTTCACCTATTTGCTCTTTCATTTATAGAGAAATAATGATAGGTGCTTATTTCTCTTCTCTCTCGCAGAAACCCTAGAAAAAATACGCCTTTATAAAGCTTTAGGTTTCAACAGAAATCATCGATTATCCCGTCTCTGGAACCTGCCTCGCCTTTCAGGAAACCTTCCTGAAGATGCGCTGAAGCTCTTCCTTTTCTTGACGACCCCTGAAGCAAGCTCTTCTTCCTGCCTCTTGAGCCTTACAGAATATCCTGCTATGATGTTCCTCAGCTTCTTTGACCTTATCTCTGCAAGGTCCTTCAGGGCTTCCTTGTTCTTCTCGAAGTTCTTGGAGAACTTCTTAGGATTGGCTTTGACCAGCTTGCTAGTGGTCCTCTTCACCATGTCTGTCTTGATCCTTCCCATACACCCGCAGAACCAGCCACTATTATATAAAGATTACTGCAAACAGCAGCTCCGCCAGCTTGCTTGGTAAAGAAATAACATCAAAGCGCGTGCTGGGCCTGAAAGGACCAGCGAAGTCCAGGAGAAAGCGCCTTATCAGCCTCTGCATCCAGGTTCCGCGGAGCTGCAGCTCCGCCAGCTTGCTTGGTAA
>Ga0315535_1000097_pt1 | contig 53178 bp, 41 predicted proteins | sample SalMarSW160220MG_2_FD_203092 | JGI IMG/M metagenome (GOLD analysis project Ga0315535, IMG submission 203092) | Salt marsh sediment microbial communities from the Plum Island Ecosystem LTER, Massachusetts, United States - Salt Marsh Sediment SW1602-20 ... | reverse complement strand
TCGATAGTGAAAGTATCATCCTGGATCATGAAGCCGCGGATTGAGAAATCACTCGCAAGTTTGGAAATCTCATCGGCTATACCCGCCGGCGATCGCTTTCTGACCGTCGAGCCGAAGAGTTTACGCAGTGTCGGCTGGCAATAGCTGCAGTTGAACGAGCAGCCGCGCGAAGCGATAATCGACGTTCCGGGATTGGCACCTGGCACAGAGTCCATCTGAAACCAGTTGCGCAGGTAGGCCCGCATCGGGAGAAGGTGCCAGGCAGGCAACGGCAGCCTGTCGAGATCCTCGATTGGTTTGCGAGGGGTGGTTCTTATCAATTTGCCTGCGCGCATGAAAGCGATACCGGCGATGTGTTCGAGGTTCCCCGGCTGACTGACGATTTCCGGCAGGGTAGTATCAGCTTCTCCGATACAAACCGCGTCGGCTCCAGTTTGTCGCAACGCCATTTCTGGTACAACCGTGGGATGTGGACCGCCAAGAATCACTTGGGTACCTGAACAGATGCTTCGGGCCATGTCGGTCACTTGCGCGGAAGTGCTCAGCATTGACGCCATGACCGAGATGCCTACCAGGTCATAGCGCTTTTTCCTGAAAGCATCGAGCAGGTAGCCAAATGGATTGGATTCAAAAGTAGTATCGAGGATATCAACCTGTACACCCTGGATACGCTCCAACTGGGCGGCCAGCAGCGCGACTCCCAGTGGAGGATCTCCCGAGCGATAGATCATGCGCGGAAATACCAGCGCGACTTTCATGCTTGCCGATCCCCGTCGTATATCCCCTGGCGATCACGCCGGCGGATCTCCAGCAGGCCCCAAAACATCTTGAGCGAGTCTCGCAGAGTGTTCAGCTTGCTGTCCGGATCGTTGGTCCAGACGACCGGGACCTCGGCGATTCTGAAGCCCAGCCTGCGGGCTATAAACAACGTCTCGACGTCGAAGACGAATCCGTCGGCCTGCACCTTGGTGAAGATTTCTTCGGCAGCCTTGGCGCGGAAACACTTGAAGCCGCACTGAGTGTCTTTTATGCCGCCAATGACAAGTGCCCGGCGCAACGGTCGAAACACCATCCCGGCGGCGTAGCGCAGGTTGGTTTGGCGGCGGGTGACGATCGAGTCTCTGAGTGCCCGCGAGCCAATCACGATGTCGGAACCGGCCGCGAAATGGGCCCAGAACTTGTCTATTTCCTCGATAGCGGTCGATGAATCGGCATCCATGAAAAGCCTGAAGTCGCCTCGCGCTGCTAGCATACCGCTACGTACCGCGAAACCCTTGCCTCGGTTGGTGTCCAGACGTAAAACACGGCCTACCGGGGGTGCTTGCAAAGTCCTTGCGTTTTGCAGGAACCAGCGTTCAGCCCAGCGGGCCGTGCGATCGCGGCTGCCGTCGTCAACGACCAGGATCTCATAGGCGTAGTCCTTATTCGACAGGTGTTCATGGATCTTCTGCAAAGTGCTCAAAATGAGCATCTCCTCGTCGAAGGCCGGTACAACGACCGAGAGCAGATCGGGTTTTTCTTTCCTGGCAATCATCCTGGTGCATCAATATATCCGTCCACGGAGCCTGTGGCAACCGGACCCGGTGTGTGCTATTGATACGCCTAGCGCCGCAGACTTCGCGGCACAAGGCCGACAAATGTTGCATTTGCAGTCTTCGGTGAAACTTGGCTCAATTGCAACGCGTTTGCATCTTTCAATGGTCTTGGAGGGCAGCCAGATTGGTCGAGATCATCGTCGATCGTAAGCGGGCGGTGCACGAGAAGAGACGCTGGGTCAGGCTGACCCGCACCTGTAACAACCACTGCCTCTTCTGTCTCGATTCCGGAATTGTCGGCGAGAAAATACGGGCAGTCGACGAGATCCGCGCCGAGATCGACGAGGGACGCAGAGATGGTTGCGAACGCCTGATTTTGTCCGGTGGAGAACCCACGCTGCACCCGGATTACCTGGATCTGGTTGCCTATGGCGCCGGGCTGGGTTACAGCTGGGTGCAGACAGTGTCCAATGGCCGCATGTTTTCATATTCTTCGTTTGCCGCTCGCGCAGTCAAATCAGGGCTTTGTGAAGCCACTTTCTCCATGCATGGACACGAAGCGAAACTGCACGACCGCCTAGTGGGAGTAAAAGGTGCTTTCGATCAAGCCATCAAGGGAATGGACAACCTCAGGAATCTCGGGATCGTTGTCAACGTCGATATTGTTCTGACCGGCCTGAATGCTGAGCAACTACCAGAAATAGTCGAGTATTTCATGCAATCCGGGGTGCGCGAATTCGACTTGCTGTGGATGGTGCCTTTCGGCTCGGCCTGGCGGAACAGGCACGAACTGTTTCTGGAACCGGAATCGGCCTTGCCGCGCTTACATGAAGCCATACGGCGTGCCAGGGCCGCCGGCGCCGTGGTCTGGACGAATCGCCTGCCGCCGCCGTTGCTGGAAGGACACGAGGATCTCATACAGGATCCCCACAAGCTTCACGATGAAGTTCGCGGTCGGTTGCCCGAATACATGGAATTGATCTCGAGCGGGGAGCCCTTGAGATGCAATCAACCCGAGAGGTGCCGTCAGTGTCCCATGGAGGGGTTCTGCCGGTCCCTCGAGAGCCTATTGTGCGAGACTGCCGAAGGCGGGCCGACTTCACTAAGCGTCAATGCTGACTGCCAGATTGAATCCGGGATGAAAAAACTACTTGCCGGTTCCTCACGACTGCGAATCCACGCCCGGGATCAAAAAAGACTCGCTGAATTCATCGGATCCCTGGAATTGGACGGACAAGCTCTCATACTGGTTCTCGATTTCATACCGGATAGCGATGGGCTGGATTTCATTGCTGGATTGGGAGAAAATGTAGTCAGGATGGCCTCCGGTGTTCCAGATGTGTTGGAGGCGATACTGGCCGGGTGGCCGGGTGAAGTCGAGGTCATGCTGAACCGGGCGACTGAAGACTGGGTTGCCGAGAGAATAGATTTTATTTGCTTACAGACAGATCGCTTGCTGTTTTCTGCGGAACCCATTGCAACTAATCCTGCTGAAGCTCTAAGGCCACTTGCAAGATACGGCATACGCTTACTGAATCTTCCGCGATGCCTCCTTGCCGGTGCAGTGTCAGTTGACGAGACCGAGCCTGTGGCTGTCGAGGCTGTAATGGGGCTTGCCGCGGGAGAGTTGGCAGCCTTCACCGAACATTACATCAGTCATTGCCACAGGACATACTCTTTGCGGTGCAAAAACTGTCAGTGGTGTGCGTCATGTAAGGGTCTACCCGTGAATATGATTCGCGCCCATGGTTTTGACGCTCTGTGTCATCCATCCACCTGAATTATTTTTTGCCTGTATCTGTCAACCATATGAGATCCTGTGCTAGAATTGCTGAAACAAGGTCAGGAGCAAAAATTCATGAAAGCCAAGAATGTCACGCTGGTTTTAGCCGGAGTTCTTGTTCTTGGGTCGTTTGTGGGATGCTCCAGCGATACTACTCCCCCCGACGACGGGAGCATCTTGTGCTCGGAGGACAATGATTGTCCCTACGGAACGTTTTGTTCGGACGGAGTCTGCCGGACGACTTCGGTGCCATGCGACGAGGCTGATTCGTGCCCCCCAGGCTCGGTTTGCCGTAACGGTGCTTGTGTGGTGGAGGGGACCGATGGAGGAATAGACGGCGACGGGGGAGATGGTGGCGAAGGCGAACAGTCGCCCAAGCCTGATATAGTAGTGCTGAGCCCTCCGCTAAGCGGAGATCCTCCAGTATACCAGGTTAACTTCGGCAACGTCCTGGTAGGGGAGACGGTTGGCAAGCAGATCGAACTCAGCAACGACGGTGACGCCGATCTGCAGATCATCCAACTCAACTTCGAGGCGGGATCAGACGCCGATGATTTCAGTATTGATGAGGACCAGCTGAACTCACTGCCGATCGTGGTACCGCCCGGCGAAAGCACGATCCTCGATGTGCTCTATACGGCAACGGATGGGCTTACCGATCATGCCGTTTTGGATATCATTTCCAACGACCCGGACGAGCCGTTAGTACAGATCCACCTGCTTTCTGAATTCAAGGGCGAGGCCTTCGCGTCGGTCAATCCGACCTCGTTGGAGTTTGGTGATATTCCCGTCGGGGACAGCAGCCAGCCGCTTTCTTTCCTGGTCTCGAACCAAGGAACGGGCAACGCCGTCCTGCAGGTTGAGGACATACGATTCGGCATAATGTCCAACCCCGATTTCGATTTGCAGGTTACGGATGCCGCAAGTCAAGGGGTTGTGCCGCCGGTCTTCGTCAACAACGGAGAATTCTTACAAGTTGATGTCACCTATCACCCGCAACTTCGTGAAGACGATGCAGACGAGGTTATCGTGGTGAGCGACGATGTTGTCCATCCATCGCTTTCTGTGGCGATTGCGGGCCGCGGAGTGCTGGGAGACCTGAATGTCCAGCCCAGTCCGGTAGACGTCGGCAAGGTACGCGTAGGCCAACATGGCGAGCTGATCGTGACGCTGTCCAATTCGGGAGGTGCGCCTTTTTCGATTAGCGGCGTCAATATTGCAGACGTAAGTCAGGAATGGACTCTTTCGAGCAGCGATCTCGATCTGGCCGACCTGGGAAACAATCCCAAACAACTGGCGCCCGCCGAGTCGGTGACGGTATTGCTGGGCTTCGACCCGGAAGACGTCGGACAAGAGCTTGGCACTCTGGTGATAGATAACACGACCGAAGAGCCTCAGCGCCAGGTCGCCATGCAGGCAAACGGCTTCATCCCGCCCTCCGTCCAGACGACACCCGATCCGGCCGTGCTGCTGTTCGGTAACGTCCAGATGGATTTTGGCAGTGGCGCGAAGGAGATCGCTCAACTGGACGTGCTAATCAAGAACGTGGGAGGGGAAGACCTCATCATCTCCAATATCCAGCGTGCAGGAACCACCAGCCCTGAGTACACGTTCGAGCCGGACCAATTCGGGTCGATTGCACCCGACGTCGAGTTGCCCTTGCGAGTGACTTTCACGCCGATGGATCTTGGCTCGGAGAACGGCGCCTTGATACTCGATACGAATGATCCCGATATCGAACTGGATGGCGTGACCGGGCGCTTCAAGATTGACTTGTTGGCTAACGGCATCGATCCAAACATTTTCGTGTCTCCCGCGGCGGCCTATAATTTCGGCGATGTGTACGTCGGTCGACAGGCTTTGAAAGATATTTCCATTCGCAACGCGGGAACGGGGCCACTCGAGGTGACGGCCATAGATCTTACCGCGGGTAGCTCACCGGACTTCGAGCTCTTCAACCTGCCCGCGCTGCCGATGGTGCTTTCGAACACATCGATAGAGGTCATCTTTCAGGTCGGCTACACGCCCGACCTATTGGGGCCGGACAGCGGCGCCATCCAGATCGAGTCTTCGGACATCGGTCGTCCCGACGGTGTGACAATCGACCTGGCGGGCAACGGTGCCGGTTGCCCGGCCGGGGCCATCGACTGCGACGGCGACCCGCAGAACGGCTGTGAGCGCCCTTGTGTACCGAGCGGCGTCGAACAGTGCAACTACATAGACGACGACTGCGACTGCGACACAGACGAAGATTTCGACACGCAAAACGATCCCCAGAACTGCGGCAACTGCGGGAACGTCTGTAGCTATCCCTATGGAGTGCCGGCCTGCAACGGCGGTAGTTGCGAACTGCTGCATTGCCTCGATGGTTACGATGACTGCAACGGATTCGACCTGGACGGCTGCGAAAAAAATACCGACACTGACGTGCAAAACTGCGGATCATGCGATAACGCCTGCCAGTTCGACCATGCGGGTGCAAGTTGCCTGGCCGGGACCTGCGTCATGGGTAGTTGTAATACAGGTTATCTAGACTGCAACTCGAGCGACGTGGACGGCTGCGAGGCTGACATATTCTTTGATGAGTTGAACTGCAGCGGGTGCGGTGTCCGATGCACTTTTGCCAACGGCAACGGTATTTGTTCAGGAGGTAACTGTTTCCTGGATTCGTGCATAGCCGGCTATGATGACTGTGACAACCAGGACGGCAACGGCTGCGAGGTAGACTTGTTGACCGATCCCAACAACTGCAGCTTCTGTAACAATGTTTGCCCGGGAAGCGTGGGGACGCCCGTATGTAACAATGGCAGCTGTGATGTTTCTTCATGCAATCCCGGGCTGGCGGAGTGTATATCGGGAGACGGCCAGCCTTGCGAGACGAACATCTGGGCCGATCCAAACAATTGCAACGGCTGCGACATAGTCTGCTCTCTGGATCACGCTACGGCAGACTGCTCGAATGGAAGCTGCATTGTGGACACGTGCGATTCGGGTTATGGCGATTGCGACAGCCTGGACGGCAACGGCTGCGAGACGGAACTTACAATCGATCCAATAAACTGCGGTTTTTGCGGCAATGTTTGCACCTATGACAATGCTCAGGCGGGCTGCGCCAGTTCGTTATGCTTCATGGGAGCTTGCGACGCAGGATACTACAACATAGACAACAACCCGGGAAACGGATGCGAGTGTGCCGAAGATGGATTTGCAGATATTTGCGACGACGCGCTGATTACAGACCTGGGTTCGCTGGCCAGCGGCTCATCGGTTCAGATCACCGGCAACCTGATCCCGGCGCCTGCCGACGAGGACTGGTTCACTTTCAGTGCGGCTGATAACAACAGCTCCGACCTTGTAAACGGATTTGACAACTACCACTTGCACATTTACTTCGACTCGGTCGGTGGAAATCCATCAAACCAGTATGTTTTTCAGGTCTATCGCAACACGAACGTCAGTGCTCAATGCGCCCAGAAAGGAAATCCGGTTTGCTCCGGCGAGTATCTCGAGTATGACCATGACTACTACAACGAGTGTTCGGTTGGCACCGCCCATCAGTGTCGCTCCACGGCCAGCGGCCCAGGAGCATGTTATTGTGTCAACAATACTGCCCGTTACTGGCTGCGCGTAGAGCGGGCAGGTTCTACCGTAACCTGCGCTCCATACCTGATTAACATCGACTTCACTCAGTAGTAACACCATCCCTTGACAGGCGACTTCCGACAAACTAGGTTTGAGCGGTTGTCGCCATGCCAAGCAAGGGAGTGCCTGTACCATGGACACGAGAATAGAGGCCGTAAAAAATCGCGTTTTATGTGAAATTGACGAGAAGGTTTTCCCCCGCGGGGTTGTGGTCAGCACCGCCTACCTGTTTTTAGAACGCTGCTACGTGCGTCTTGAGTCGGCGCCCAAGGGACGCATAGTCGTCCAATTAAAGGGCAAACGTAAGACAGCCAAGGCACGGCTGCAGACCCTGGCTGATGAGTTCGGCAACGAGTTGATGCACCAGTTGATGCGCGACCAAGTCGCCGAGAAAACCAACGGGTTGCGGGAAATCCTGGTTGGGCGGGCGCTGCTTTCGGCCGTGCCGGCAGGGGAAGAGGGTTCTTTAGCTGAATCCGAGGAAGAGCAGGATTACCTCGACGATCCCCTGGGGATCGCCGTTCCCTGGGAAGAGAAATATGGCGACGAAGAACAATAGCCGCCTTGCAGGAGAAGCCAAGGCTACACTCAGGCTCGATTTGGCTTTCTACCCCCGGCAGGCGCTTGACAGGGCCAGGGAAGCCTTCTCCAAACTTGCTGACATCGAGTTTAGCAAGGAAGGATCGAAAACGATTGTCAACTTCAGCCATATGCGGACCGGTGTCGCGGCGAAGGTGCCCGACGAATTTACGAATTTCGCGTTGGCCTGCACGGTGTCCGGACAATGAAGGCGTTTCGCATTCCCGAGGTTCATAGCCAGAAACTCATGCCGCTACGCTTTCGTGAACTCGATGGGCGAGTGTTGCTGACCAACGACGCCGGAGAGCACGTCTGGCTCGAACGCGACGAGTTCGGAGATTTCCTGGCCGGAACACTCGCCGAAGACGGTCCAATATTCGGCAAGCTTCAGAAGAACAATTTCGTTCGCCAGCCGGACAGCGAGAAGGCGGTTATGGATAAGCTGCACCGGCGCAGCGACCACCTCTTGCAGGGTCCCAACTTGCATATCGTCATCTTGACACTGCGCTGCAACCAGAACTGCGTATACTGCCATGCCAGTCGCAAGCCGCAGAAAAGCAAGGGCTTCGATATGAGTATCGAGACGGCCGCGCGTGTTCTGGACGTGATTTTTCAAAGTCCCTCGGATGAGTTGACCATCGAGTTCCAGGGAGGGGAGCCGGCCTTGAACTTCGATGTATTGAGATATTTCGTCGAAGAAGCCTATCGCAGGAACAAGGACGTAGGGCGACAGCTATACTTCAGCCTGGTAAGCAACCTGAGCGCGTTGAATCAAGAGCAGATTGACTTCCTGGTAGACAACGGGGTGATGGTCTGTACCTCTATTGACGGGCCTCAGGAGCTTCACGATCACAATCGGCGTTTTTCCAAGAAGAGCAGCTACCTGGAAGCACTGGGAAGGATCGAGCAGTTCAACGAAGCCTATCGCAAGCGTGAACTCGACCCCGAGTTGGCCTACGTCAACGCCTTGGCCACCGTTTCGCGCTCTGCGCTTGCCGACCCTAAAGCACTGGTCGACGAGTACGTGCGCTTGGGCCACAAGGTTGTTCACCTGCGGCCGCTAAACCCTTTCGGAATGGGACTCAAAATATGGTCTCGCGAGGGCTACACGGCTGGGGAGTTTCTGAAGTTCTACGAGCAGGCGCTGGATTACATAATCGAGCTTAACAAGCAGGGCGTCGAGATCATGGAGAAGATGGCGTCGATCATGTTGACTCGCATTTTGACCGACGAGAACCCCAACTACATGGATCTGCGTTCTCCTTGCGGGGCCGGCCTGGGCCAGCTTGCTTACAACCACGACGGTCGGGTGTATACCTGTGACGAGGGGCGAATGGTTGGGGCCATGGGAGATGACCTCTTTTGCATCGGGGACGTCCACCAGGATGGTTATTCGGATATTATCCAGCACCAGGGAGTGCGCACATTGTGTGTGGCCTCTTGCATCGAGGGACTGCCTGGCTGTTCGGATTGCGCCTACGTTCCTTATTGCGGCGTCTGCCCGGTCTACAACTACATAATGGAAGGCGACCTGGTTGCGCGAAGCTCCTCAAATGATCGTTGCCGCATCCAGAAGGGTATGCTCGACATGCTTTTCTTGCGTCTGCGCGAGCCCGGCCTTCATGATCTTCTGAGCCGCTGGACCGAAACCAAGGACCGTTCAAGCGTCTACAGCAGGAAAACCTGAGTTCATTAAACCAGGAGACGGCGTATGCCGAAAACCGGGGACGATATCCGCGCATTGTTCTCGGCGACCTCGGGTGAATGGGAGATCGCAGAGCTTCAGCGCGGACTTGCCAGTTTGCTGCTTTGTATCCGCGCCTCCAGCCCGCCCGATCGTGAGGTCACACTTTGGATAACGCCCCGTAACGATTCCGAGCCTGCTTTCGGACGCACCAAGCGCTTCAATATTGCCCTGCGTGGCGAGGGATATTCACAAGCCGAATGCGATCTGGCGGCGGCGGTCATCAAGCAGATCTCAGCACAAGAAATGGATTTTCCCGAGATTAGTCTGAGCATGCCACCTGCACTCGGCCTGCATTCACTGGTGCTCAACGTTTCTAATCGTTGCAACCTCAAGTGTCGCTTCTGTTTCGAAGACAAATCGAGGCGCACGGCCCCAATGCCGAGCCTTCAGGAGATACGCAGGACGTTTGAAAATGACGATCCATCGAAAGTAAGAAATGTGATGTTCATGTCCGGTGAGACCGTGCTGAGAAAGGATGCGCTTGCCCTGGTTGGAATGGCCCACGAGATGGGATACGCGAATATAGGGTTGGCTACCAACGGCACTTATTTCACGAGCAAGGAAAGGCTTGAGCCATTTCTGCAAGCGGGCCTGAATGGCCTGGAGCTTTCGATTCATTCAATGAGCCCGGAACATGCCAGCTATCTCTCGGGCAGGTCATTTACACCCCTGAAGCAGCGCCAGTGCCTGGAGGTAGTCGACACACTAACTGGTGAATACCCGCTGCATAGCACGATCAACACGGTCATCAACTCGGTGAATGTCGGAGATTTTCTCGATCTGGTGGGCATCATTGAACGGGATTTTCCCAGGATAAGACCGACCTATCATGTCAAATACACAGAGGCGATTGAGAAGATCAGAGACAGAATCAAGATTGCCAGTTGGCCGGAAATCCGGAAAGCCGGTATTGTACGCGAGTTGCCTGAAGAAATTCACCCTCGTATTAATTTCGAGAATTTTCCGCTTTGCACCATTTCGCCTTGCTACTACCTCAGCTCAAACCTTATTAGCTTCCTTGTTTCCGATGCCTACAGCTACTTCAATCCGGGTGACAATGAGAATTTGGTCACCGCCGATGCATTCAGATCCAGAAAAACCTGTTTCGCCGACGAGTGCGCTAGCTGCAACCTCCAGTTTCTCTGTTGTGGAATGAGTAAAGCCTATTTGGATTTATTTGGTAGTTTGGGGCATTGTGCCCCTCAAGATGCCGAAGCGCATCAGGTGCTCAAACGAGCCATCGAATTTCGCAAAGAGAACAAGCTGGACTATTCGAGCGAGATCGAACAGAAAATTGGAGATACCATCGGTCTCCTGCGGCGGATTTTACGCGCCAGAATGCAGTCTGGTCTCGGCCGATCATCAGTTGGGGAGGATGCAATTTTGCGTCAAATACTACCTTGACATTGTTAGGAAACAGCAGCTAGAATAAGAAAGTGAATCGGCGGAGGGCTTTACATGTCCAAGGATAAATTTCCGAAGGCGGAGAAGAGCACACAGGCTTTTCTCACCAAGGACGAAAAGAAGCTGACTCGTCGAGACCTGCTCTCGACTTCCAGCGTGGCTCTGCTCGCGGCCGCCGGTACAGCGATGATCCCTGGTAAGGCTGGGGCATCGACTGTTTCAAAGGCGCTAAAGCTACGCAAGAAGGCGCCAGGCGTCGGTGGGATATCGGGCAAGGATCTGTCGCACTGCTCGCACGGCTCGCACGGGTCCCACGGCTCACACGGGTCCCACGGCTCTCACGGGTCCCACGGCTCACACGGGTCCCACGGCTCACACGGGTCCCACGGCTCACACGGTTCGCACGGGTCCCACGGTTCGCACGGATCTCACGGATCTCACGGGTCCTGGTAGCCCTTCAGTCCTTTGGTTTTCTGCAAACCAATATCCAAAGCGTGCTTTTTGTTTCATCGGTTGTGAATTTCTGTTCGGTAGCCAACCCGCATTTTTCACAAAGCTCTTGAACTTCCTCCAGGTGGAGGTTTGTAAGATGCCCGAAAGGCAATCCAGATTGTGACTCTACCCGCTGTGTGACTTGAGCTTTTCTCAGCACTCCGAAAACCTCGTCCTCGGCCAGGATAATGCGGCCGCCGGGAACAGTCAGGGCTGCCATTTTCGAGACGGCGGTTTTGATTGATGGCAGATGATTCAAGCTTCTCAGCGCACAGACTGTGTCATAATTAGGCTCGCTTCCGTGAAAATCATCGAAAGTCGTTTTTTCGAAGAAGATGTTTTCCCCCTGTTCGATGCTATCAATATCAGGGTCAATACCGAGATAGACCAGGCTTCCTTCGTCGATTGCCGGAAGAATGGCATCCAGATAAGGACTCTGGCCGCAGCCGACATCCAATAACGTCCCCCGCGCTGTCGCAAGAACACTTCGGAGAATCTCCACGGCTCGCTCGAAAGAAGGCTCTGCTGTTTGCTCAAAAACTCCGCCGCATAATGAGCGTATTGGGCACACCGAACAATTCTTTGAAAGAACCAGTCGCTTGAGATCGCGGCCTAGGTCATCCGAAAGCAACTTGTCACTTGTATCCAGGTAGACCTGTCCAAGGTCGCGAATTGCGTGTCCGATGGTCTGGTCTGAAAAATCCCGGCTGGACGTATGAAAGACCTGGATACGCTCATCGCCCAGGTAGACGGCCATGCCCCGCACGGGATCGGGAGGAGGCAGACTGCCGGACTGGATGGGGCAACTTCGAGGCGAAAACGGCACGGGCACCGAGGGCGGCTTGAGGTTGAACGAATTTGAAATATTCTGTGTGAGCGGATGCAACTCACCGTCGCCGCGGTTTGCAAGATATTGTTCGAATACCCCCCGACAGCGCCTGCGCAGGCTGCATTGCGAACAGAGAGATCCGAAGCCACGGTTGAGATCGTCGATTGGGTGCCAGTCGTCCTCGAATGCTTCGGACATGATGAAGAATCCATCCTCGCGCAAACCCGACTCGAGAGGATGGATGTTGTCGGGTAGCAGACACAGGGGAAAACCGTCGACTGCGTACCTTACTCCTTCAAAATCAGGTAGTTGTTCGATGATTCCTGCTATCGTCTCCGATGCGAGCTTCAAGGATGGCACCAGATCCTCGAAGTTGTCTAGAGCGTTGCCCTCCGGCTCGATCATCGAAAACTTCAAGCGCACCGGTGCAAGTTTGGCTGCAAGAGCGGGCATTCTTTCGAGGCTATCGATGTTCCAGGCAGTGACCACAATGTTAATAGTTAAATCGTCTATTTTTCCCGAGAGATATCTCAATCCCTTGATGGTTTGGTTGAAAGATTTAACTTGCGTATGGCGGTCATGAAGCCCCGCCTCGGGAGCGCAAAGCGAAACGTAGACATACTCGAGTCGGCGCTCGATCAACTGTTCGGCAAGACTCCCATATGCCAGCATGCGACCGTTGCTAACCAGTCCTAGAGCCATATCCGCATTGCGTATTATGTTTGTGATATCAAGCAGATCAATCCGGATAGTGGGTTCACCCCCGGAGAGCACCAGCATGTCGGCGCCAAGGGAGGCTGCCCGCTGGATCTTTTTTTCAAGCTGCTCGATGCTAGAATCGATTCCCCGGTGCGGGGATGAGTGGCAGAAGACGCAGTTATTATTGCAGCTGTAACCGATCTTCAACAACGCCTTTCGCGATTGACTCTTGAACATGATGTCAGAGTCTGCCCGAAAGCCTGGGCCAAAACTGCGATCGAAGCGAGAAACGCATGTTTGAGCGTCTGTCATATTCGTCGAGCGCCGATGACAGGCAATCTTGCTTGCCAAACATCGCTCGCAGCATCAGCAAGCGGGAACTGTTCGGATAGATTTTTTCAAACTGCGTGATGGTTTCTTTTCCCTTTATTGTCTCGAACACGTGCAGGTCCTTTACGCATTCTCCGGAGATCTTCTCGGAAAGCTGCCCTGAACGGCAAGCCGACTCATCGCCGTTGCAAAGCGCCAGGCAAAAAGGTTCGAATTCACCGAACTCCTTGCACCTTGAAGCTTGTCGCTTTGACAGGATCTCGCATGTTGCGTGCATTTTTTCAGGGCTCATACCAAGAATGTCGGCTGCCTGATCGGCGAGTTTGCCGTGACAGTTTCCTCCATAGAGAACCAACATACGTGCCATGTCTAGGCGACAGCCCTTTCGCAGTCTGGGATCAATCCCACCCAATAGATCACATACGTTCGGGTTCCGGGAAACCAATGATTGGCAATTAGACCAGTTTGTGACTATGTCCCTGAGTGTATCGTCGCAAGCGCTCTCTGGATTGCTTGGCATCTGTCTTAATGTACTCGAGATGGAAGCTGTCTTGCTCCATAAAGGCTTAATAGTTGCCAGCAAGTCTTCGTAGGATGGTTGCTTTGCGGTTCGCTCGCTGGCGACCTCTGTCAGAATCTTAGACAGACTTGCACGGGCCTGGAGATGAAGGTTCCAGAGCGCAAAATCGACTGGAAATTCGCTGTATTCGTCCAGGTACATCTCGAGATCGAAGAACGAATCAAGGACTCGTTTCTCGATACTTCGGCCCAAGTACTCAACATACAATCGAATTCCTTCACGCCTGCCTTGACAAAAGCCTGCCTCGGCCCCGCGTGAGCCGGCCAACGCCAGGAAGGCAAATGTCAGGGTCCCGGCGGCCACCAGATTCGAACGAAAACGAGGTCTCACACGTTTTTCCTCCTGGATCGATAGTTACCACACGTACCCGGTGCTAACAAGGCCGGCAACAGCTTTGGCTTGACCGGCACGCAATCGGATTCTAACCTGCAAGTGGGCTGACTATTCGGGCAGGTCGGGAAGGGACTTTTTAAATGCCGGAGGCCGTCATCATACAGCCGCCGTTGCTTCTCTCGAAGGAGTTCATCGACTATCCTTACTTCTCGAACCTAGGCGTCTACCAGGCGGCTTCCATTCTGAGAGGTTGTGGCTTTCAGGTCGCAGTAGTCGATGGCTTGATCGACGATGATGGCCTGCGCGAGATTGGAAAGCGGGCTTGGCTGGGAGAACCAAGAGACACCTTTCTTGAAAAGCTGGCTGGTATTCGCGCCGATTTGATTGTCGTGCATGCATCCTCTTTTTCACGTACCGATCCCGGCAGAGACTGGCTTGTTGAAATAATGAACGGGCTGCAGGCGACAAGGCACGATTTGCTGGTCATGGCAGAAATGGTCACGGGCGGGATGCACTATCTCGAGACTGATCCACGTGACTGGCTGAACGAGATTCCCGGCCTGGATCTGTACCTGCGCTATGAGGGGGACAGACTGCTCGCCAGGCTCGCCAGCGAGCTTGCGGACGACCTGAGGCCGGAGCGTGAAATCTGGGAGGAACGACTTTCCTTTCCTCTGGATGACTTGCCAGCTCCAGCCTTCGATCTGCTCGATTTCGAGGGCTACTTTTCGTTTCTGCAGCGGGCGCTGCAGACCCCCTGGCGGCCCGGACCGATTCCCGCCGAGCCGGCGCGGACTCTGCCAATAGTCACCGCGCGCGGTTGCCCATATGGATGCGTCTTCTGTTCATCCGGACCAGGCCTGGAAGGCGGCGACAGTCGCCGCTATCGACCCTTACCCTGGCCCATGGTTGAGTCTTGGATCCGAAGCTGGGTAAGTGAGTTCGGGCTGGAGCGCATCGTGGTGCTCGACGACGTAGCCAATCTGGACAGACGACGTTTCAGCGCTCTTTTGGACGTGCTCGAAGAGCTTAAACTGCGCGTCGAATTTCCCAACGGCCTGCGCGCCGATCGCCTTGCAGAAGACGACATCCGACGCCTTGCCGGTCTCACCTCGAGTCTCAAGGTGTCGCTGGAAAGCGCGAGTGTACGTGTCCAAAACGAAGTTCTCGGAAAGCGGCTCGATCCGCAATCAGTTGAGAGAGTTGCAGAATGGTGCAAGCGGCACGGTCTCGGTTTGCAGGTGCACTACCTGGTGGGCATTCCGGGTGAGAACAGGAGCGAGATTGTCCATACACTGCGCACGGCCCGAAGGTATCTCGACAGCTACGGAGCGAGTCCGCTCGTGCAATTCGCGGTTCCGCTGCCGGGCACCGAATTGGACAAGGTCTGCAGGGAGAAAGGGTACATGCAGGATCAACCCGAAGACTGGCTGGCCTGTTTTCAGCACCATCCCGTCATCAAGACTGCGGAATTCGATCAGCGATTTCTCAGGCAGGCAGTTGATGCCTTTCGGCTGGTGACGGCTCCAAGTACGATGCGCAAAGTGATTGTCAACCTGACATATCTTTGCAACAACCACTGTATCTTCTGTGCCGTGGGCGATCGAGCCCGCAGGCAGGCCGATACTGACAATGTGAAAGAGGCTTTACTCCGCTACAGAAGCGAGGGATTCGAACTGCTGGATATCGACGGGGGAGAGCCAACGCTGCACCCCGGACTTTTCGAAGTAATAGCGCATGGACGTTCTCTGGGTTTCCAGCGCATAACTCTTGTGACCAACGGGAGGCGACTCAGCTACCGTGCCTATGCGGAGAGACTTGCCAGAAGCGGAGTGGACGAGGTGCTCGTGTCGTTGCATGCGCCTGACGCTGACGGCCAAGAACGGATTACAGGCGTTTTCGAGAGCTTCGGCCAGACAGTAGCGGGAATACAGAACATCTTTGCCTGTCTTGGTTCTCCTGATCGTGTCGCCGTGAACACTACGCTGGTGGCTGATAATCTGGCCTCTGTGCCGCAATTGGGGCGCTTGCTTACCGAGTTGGGTGTGCGGCGCTGGAACCTGCAGGTTGTCACTCCGTTTGGCCGGGCAGGGTACGAGCAATTACCGAGCCAGGAAAACCTGCGGCGCATCCTGGGCGATCTGCTGCAAAATCCACCCGGCCGGATGCATATTCAGATCGTCAATTGCCCCCCTTGCCTGTTGCCGGGCCACGAAGACGCGGCGGCCGCGGATTTCGGCAAGTCATCGCGGGACATGGTCTTTGTGGGCGAAAGTGGTGAGAATTTGCAGGCATTCCTGGCTCACAGGAGAAAACAAGATGAACGCTGCCTGATCTGTACCTGGGCTACTTGTTGTCCGGGCATATATGTGTTCGATGACGCTGGTTGAGATCTTATCTGTTTTGACAGCAATGCAGTGAAAACATAGGATAAAAAACGGAATGCTCGAAGCCCCTTTCAAATGGCGCGTGCCCATGGTTGTTCTCGGGGCGGGAAAAGGGCGCCGACTGGGAACTGCTTCGGGTGGAATTCCGAAAATTCTTCTTCCCATTGTCCCGGCCTCGAATGAAATGCAACAACACACACTTCTCGATCTGTTGGTCCGGTCCTGGAAACCCTGGGCGAGCCGGTTGTACGTGGTGGCGTCTGCAGATACTGGTTTGATTCGTGCTGCCTTGAAACGTCAGCCGCTGCCTGGCGAGATACACCTGCAACCAGAGCCTGATGGAACAGTGAATGCCTTGCTGTCTCTTGTACGGCATCTCCCCGAACGTTTCATTGTCGTTCTGGGTGACTGCCTGTTAGGTGGTCGCTTCGATGACCCCATTGGAGGCCCTTTCCCGGGTGTCGGCGTTTGGCAAGAGGCGGATCCAGACTCGATAAGGGCAAACTTTGCGGTTAGCTTGGATGCTGAGCGCATCAAGGCGGTTGAGGAGAAACCCGGCAAAGTAGATGGCCGACAGTGCGGTATGGGCGTTTATTTCCTGGACCGTGGTTTTCTAGAGAGCATTGCAGATTTACCTTTAAACGCCCACGGTCGTCGCGAGCTTACCGACGCACTTGAATATTTTCTTGCCAACGGCGGCGAACTGAGGGCATCGAATTTTTCAGGCAGCTACATAAACATAAACACTCCGGCAGACCTTCAAAGGGCCCGACAGCTTTTTGGCAATTCATGATCTCGGTATTAATCATTCCAAGTCGGCTGGAAGGCCTGGCAGAGAGCATGGCCGGCATCACGGCCCAACTGGGTCCGGACGACGAACTGCTGGTGGCGCCTCTCTCTCGCTCAGTGAAGTTTAGGGCTGTCGTCGCCAATCTGGTCTCCGGTATATCCGGCCGGCGTGCGAAACTGATACACACAACGGATTACCTTCCAGATGTTATGCATGGGAGTTTTTTATTGCCTTTTCGGGAAGGGGAAGTGCTGCTTCCCGGGGCGCTTTCCAGGCTGAGCGATTTCATAAGACAAGATCCGGAACAAGACTGTGTAAGGGTGTGGCCACCGGGGGTTGCGCCCAACAATGCCCGTCGCCGGCTCTTTGGAGTGCCCTTGGCGCTGAAACTCGGCAGGCCATACCTGTTGCACAAGACTCTGTTGCAGCGCCTGAGTCGCCGAGGTCTTCTGCGGACGTTGCGCGATGATTCAGCGGACATCATCCTGGCTATGGAGAATGCCGGAGGTGGAATCTGGTTTTCAGGAGACCTGCTGGAGTCACAAACCAGCGCGAGTCTGAGCAATCTTGATCGAGATCAAACACTAGCCCTGGTGAAAAAGTATGTTAAACAGCGCAAACTCGAGGTTTCCGTTGGCGGTATGGATACTGCCGTCGAGGTTCAGGCCGACCGCCCTCGCGGGATCGACATAGAACTGACTAACCGCTGTAACGCGCGCTGTATTTTCTGTCCCCAGCGCAGCATGGCAAGCTACGGAAATATGTCTGAAGATGTGTTTGATAGAATACTGCAAACGATCCGCGAAGAGCCGATCGGCACGATCTATTTCATTGGTCGGGGCGAGCCACTGGTGCATCCAAAGTTTATCGATTATATCAGGAAGATCCGCGACTTGACGGGAATCGAGTTCGAGTTGTTTACAAACGGCCTCGCCCTGGTTCCCGAAGTGGTCGATAATCTTGCCGAGCTGAACGACTCGTTTTTGAATATTACCATCAATGTCAGTCTGCATTCACTCAAGGAGGAAACTCATCGAGCGCTGACCGGCACTGATTTGGTGGTAATTGCCCAGAACCTGCGCTATCTCCAGAGTCGGGCAGACAAACTTGATGTCAGCTACGCTTTCGTCACGAACAAGATCAACGAAGAAGAAATGGCGTCACTGCGCCGCTACCTCGACCGAACGGGAAACCGTAAGTGGGACGTGTCCCTGGTTTACAACAAGGGCGGGCTGATCGAAGAGGGGCCCCTGTTCGACTGGGATTTCTATCGTCGACAACTTACTCTTGAAGATTCTGCCTCCGGTTTGACGGGTCCGTGCTGGTACTCGTACTGCGGAGCATACTATTTCGTGAACTATCGCGGCCAGTTCACTCTGTGTCATGACGATTTTCGCGAGGAAACAATCCTGGGTGAGGTAGGCAAGGACAGCCTCGATACCATCGATTCCCGCGTGGCAGAGCTGCACCGACAGGGTGGCGCACCTCGTTGCCGACGTTGCAACAAGAGACAACGCGAGCTATTTCATGGAGAAAACATCGACTCCGAGTCTCAGGTCAAGGGGCGTTTCACTATCGAGGCCAGGGAGTCATCGAGAGTATGAGTCGACTGCGAATATACGCCCTGTTTGGAGACGATGGAAGATACGCGGGCCGGGTGTCGTCGGATGAGAAGCATGAGATGCACTTCAGCTCTTACTCGTTCGACAACCTCGTCGAACGCGCGGGCACAGACAGTATTCGTGTCCGGCGCTCGCGGATCGATCGGGTTCTCGATGAAATGGAAGAGTTCGACGCCGTCTTTTCCGACAGCCCCGACCTGATGCTGCTGCACTATGTGCGCAGGAAACGAAAGATGCGCCCCATGCCCTGGCTGGTCAACGAGGTTGACCGATTCAAGACGGCAGGCTTGGTGCGCCGCTTTGTAGAAGATCACTACGGGGAAGACCCTTTGGCCGGGGTCCTACAAGCAGGCGAAGTTCTCTGGTTCACTATTGTGAGTGGCCTTGACGGCTACTATCGGAAAATGGGAATTCCCGCGGAAAACATCTTCTACCTTCCCATGGCGCGATCGTCCATCGGTTTTTTCCTGCCCGAACTGATCGGCACCCAAGATCGAGATACGACCGAATCGCCGGTCAGCCGGATCGATTGCCCAATATCTCCCGGCGCCATCCTGGCAATCGGCTCGCATGAGCGCGACTATGCTTGCCTGGCTGAGGCTCTCTCGGGAACAGAGAAGACAGCAGAGATTGTTTGCAACTTGTCTCTATATAGGGACCGACCCGCGGGGCCCTTGATTTGGCATGACTCAATGCCCGCCGAAGAGTATCTGGAGGGAATAAGGCGAGCCTCGATGGTGATCTTGCCGCTTAGGCCAGTCGATCGCGCTCTGGGACAGATGTCCTGCGCTCTGCCCATGAGACTTGGAAAGGCGATTATTGCAACGCAGATGCCTTCTTTGAGTGCTCATTTGCAAAACGGCGAAAGCGGCCTGACTTACCCTGCAGGTGATGCCGAGGCTCTCAGGGTATGCATACTCAGGTTGGCAGCAGACGGGGAAGAGCGCTCACGGCTCGGCGCGGCTGCGGCACACCGCGAGAGGGAGCTTTCGGAAATGGCCGAGGAAGCAATTGATAAAATTCTCGAGCGCCTGACAGGCTTGAAGGCCTGAGAGGTATATGGAGCGATTTGACGCACGATGAGGACGGCAGGAAAACGAGTGATGCTTGTCTCCCCGCCCGGCCGTTGCACGCCGCATGGCTCATTTCATGCCGTGCCTCCGGAGGGGCTGGCCAGGCTGTCTGCTTGGTTAAGAAGAGAGGGATTCTACGTCGCGACGCTCGATGTACTGATCGAGGGCTACGATCTACGGCAAGTCGAGGGAAAGACCGTCAGATACGGTATCTCCGCAGATCAAGCTGCTTCCAGAATAGCCGAGTGGTCACCGGATTTGATTGGATTCAGTTGTCCTTTTACCTGCACTGAACCGGACCTCATCCAGATTGCGGGAGCCTGCAAGTCGCTGCTGCCTGATGCGCCTATCGTTTTTGGAGGAGCTCACGCGGCCGCCGATGCTCTGGCCTTGCTCGAGAAGGAACCGGCGGTGGATCTCGTTGCCCTGAGCGAAGGAGAACTGGCGCTTGCTTCCCTGCTTTCAGCTATGCAAGCTGGCGGCAACCCGAACGAAGTGGACGGTTTCGCCTCGCGAAAAAGTGATGGGGGCATTCAGAAGCGACCGCTGAAGCAGTTTCTCGATCTCAACAGGCTTCCCGAGCCCGCCTGGGATCTTTTTCCCATCGACGCTTATGCCAGGGCAAACGCTCCACACGTTGGAGCGGGTTTGGGCAGACGCTATCTGCCGACCACCTGGAGCCGTGGTTGCGTCAATGCCTGCACATACTGCCTGACACCACGTCTTTGGGGTAGAGGCAACCATCGAAGGCGCCCGATAGAGAATGTACTCGATGAGGCCAGGCATTTAAGATCCGAATACGAAATCGAGGAACTGCATGTCGAGGACGACTGTCTCTTAGCGGACAAGGCCTGGTTTCATGCGATCCTGGAGGCATTATCGAGTGAAAATCTCGGCCTGCTCCTTGATTTTCCCAACGGCCTGGATGTAACAAATCTAGACAGATCAACAGCAGTCAAGTTGGCGCGGGCGGGCACGATCAGAGCCTGCCTCGTGTTCGACGCCGGCGAGCCCGAAGCTCCCTTGAAATGGGTCGGGAAGCAAGTGTCACAGGAGCAAGGCAGCGAGGCTGTGGCCATGCTGCACGATGGGGGCATCTCGTTGCTTGGTTTTTTCATGCTTGGCTTTCCGGGACAGACCATCGACGATATGCGCGCTACCGTCGACTATGCGCTCTCACTGGATCTCGATGCATTGTCCATTTTTATCGCCACTCCATTTCCCGGAACACCCCTGCATACCTATTGCGAGCGCAAGGGCCTGCTGGTGCCAGATCGTGATCTCAGGGACTATCGTTTCTCCACTGGTCATATTCGCACTGCTGAATTCGGCCCCGAGGACACAGAGCGGTTTCGACACGAGGGTTGGCTAGAGTTTATGAATCGGAAGAGAGCTCCTTAGCGAGCGTCCCAACACGCCTGCAGTCCGATATCAACATCGTATTCAGGTGACCAACCCAGCGCCGCCAGCCTGGCGCAGTCTGCGCGCTCCTCACTCGGTTCATTGGGACGCATCAGATGTGGATCCTGAGTGATGTCGAGATGTTTGCCGGTAATTGCAGACAGCATCTTTGCAAGTTCGCCCGGCGATGCAGATCTGCCGCTGCCGACGTTTAGTGGACTGAAAGATCCAGAAGGCGGTGGATTCGACAGGCTTATAATAAAAGCGCTACAGACGTCATCGACGTGTATCCAGTCGCGCCGCCGATCCAGCTCTCCCAGGCGAAGGGGACCGCCTTCGCAGAAGCCCTCGATCAGGGTCGGCACGAAAAACTCATGTGAGCCTCCGGGGCCGTAAACATTGAACAAGCGCAGGCTGGTCGCTGCAATCGAAGTGTCGGCCACGGCAGTCTCGACGATTTTTTCCTGGATCAGTTTCAGCCTGCCCAGGAAAGTTGTCGGATCCAATAGATGGTCTTCACCGATCGGCAACCTACTCGGCCTACCGTAGATTTTCCCACTAGAGGCCAGAATAACGTGCTTCACAGCGCAACTGTTTGCCAACAGCATGACATTGGCCGTTCCAACGGCCGCGGTTTGCAGGGCTTTCAAGGGGTAGCGACTACGAAACCCGGGCGAGGCTGGAAAGGCAAGATGTACTAGCGCATCGGCCGGTGTCGAGCGGGCAAGCAGGGAGTCCAGGTCGTTAATGTCCGCCTTGATCCTGTCAAGTTCGAGCGGTTCGTGACCCGCTCTCGACAGCGCTGTCACAAGATGTCGGCCGATGAAGCCCTTCGATCCGCTGACCAGAACCCGCATCTTATGGCTACCTTTGCTCAAGGGTTACTATTGAGCGCCAGTATTCCAATACATCCCGTAATGTCTGTTCGAAGGAGATCTCGGGTCTCCAGCCTGTCAAATCGCTGAAAGGTTCGGTATCAGCCTCAAGACGCATTGGTTCAGTGAGTCTGACCAGCGCCGGGTCAGTCTCGATGCTAATCACCTCTTTCTTCGGCGACAAGGACAACATTTTTTCGAGGCATTCCCTTACAGTGAGGACTTGTCGGCTGCCAATCAGGAAAAGTTCGCCCGGGGGGCACTTCTCCAGGGCAAGCCAGTAGGCCCTAACCATGTCTCTGACGTCGGTCCAGTTCCGGCGGGCGTCAAGGTTGCCAACCGTTACCACGGGTGGCGCCAGGCCGGCCTCGATCCGGGCTATCTGGAAGGCAAATGAAGGCAACGCGAAAACGCGGTCGCGGCGCGGGCCTTCGTGGTTGAATGCCCTGATGCGCACAACATGCAGGCCGTAGCTCCTGAAGTGCTCGTAGCCGAGCAGATCCTGGGCGACCTTGCTTACCGCGTAGGGATTTACCGGACGGAGCTGAGTCTCGGGGCGGATGGGCAGTTCGGCTTCCGGGACATCGCCGTATTCCTCGCCGGAGCCGGGCAGCAGAACCCGCGTATCGACCAGTTCACACCGTCGCAGCGACTCCAACAGGTTCAAAGTACCTGTTACATTGGTGCTGAAGCACGTTTGCGGGGCTCCCCAGGACGGAGACACGAAACTCTGGGCTCCCAGGTGGAAGATCCGATCGGGTTTAACGGCAGACACAACACCATCCACAGAGAATGGATCTCCCAACTCACACAAGTGCCAGTGGATACGCGTCTCAACGTCAGTGATGTGTTCCAAAAGCGTCATTCTGGACGCCCAACGCCTGGTGGCGTGAATTTCGATCTGCGGCTTCGCAAGCAACAAATCCAGCAGGTGACTGCCCACGAATCCGGTCGCGCCGGTAACAAGTACTTTCATGACCGTCTTCCCATCAGCATCATGAGATCCATGAAAATTGCAGCCACCTCGGCCGGGTGCGGCAGGTGGCCGAACGGGCCAAGTCCGATTTCGAAACGGGTTGTTCCACCCGGGCGCGTGAGGTGGGTAACGGGAATTTCGACCAGTTTGGCTCGTTTCGAAATGGCCCGCATGAGAATCTCCGCGTTGATCACGCCCGTTCGACATTGTAACGGAGTGGTTCCGATAACATCACTATGCACCAACTTGAAGGCACAGTCGAGATCCCTTACTCCGCGAATACCCAAAAGCCGCGTCGCCAGGCTGGAGTAAAGATTTCCGGCCAGCCTGCGCGCCAGCGGATCGCTCCGCACACGCCTGTACCCGACGATTAGGTCGGCCCCATTGGTTTCGGCGGCCAGCCTGGATAGTTCAGCATGATCGAATTGTCCGTCGGCGTCGGTGAGCAGCAGCCAGGGATATCGTGCCGCGGCGATGCCCAGGGCAAGCGCGCGTCCATATCCGGGATCGTCAACGGGTTGCCAGATTGTGCGCACCTTGCTGTGACCAGCTGCCATTTCTCTTGCCACCTCGGGCGTTCCATCTTCGGCCGCCAGGCTTGAAACCAGTAGTATCTCCCAGTCCTCGGAAGCGCAGCCTGTCAAGGCTTCTTCCAGGTCTTCCGTAACACTCGAAAGGTCGCGAGCTTCCTCGAAACACGGCAATACCGCGCTGACCTGGATGTCATCTCTCTTCGACATTGATCAGCGGCTTGGATCTTGGGCGATACAGGAAGATGACGTCCGGACGGTCTGCAAAGGGCGCGAAGTAGTGTTCGATGCCCTTCTCGCTCAGATCTGCATGGATATTGCCGCCTTCCTCGGCAATAAAGAGCCTGCCTTCACCGGCGCGCCAGCGCTCGTTGGACATCTCATACACCAGGTCAACCAGTCTGCCAGATGCCTTGGCCGACAGATCGTTGAAGTATAGGTTGAGAAGCCATGCGTAAAGGGCTTCCGTTTTTTCGATGAACACCTTCTCATGTTCCGGCACCTTCAAGACGGTGGTGGTCGAGTAATCGGGAGGAACCAGTGAATCATCCATTAGCCCCTGGGACACGCAGGTACGGTACAGTTGAGTTCCTGGAAAAGGATACATGATGGACGGGCGAACCGAGTCGAAACCCAGATCGGCACATAGTCGAACAGTGGCCAGGATCTCTTCGCGAGTCTCAGTCGGCATGCCCAACATTACATATGCACGTGTGTTGACTCCAAGCTTGCGCAGCAATGCAACTGCCTTTCGTAATCGGTTTTCTGACAGTTCCCGGGCCAGGATTTGTTTACGAACTCTTTCTGATCCGCTTTCCACGCCGAATTTTACCATGTAGCACCCAGCCTCCGAGAGCAGGCGAGCCATTTTCTCGTCCAGGTGTCCGGCAATGGCGTTGCAGACGAAAGGTAGTCCAATCTTTTCGGTATAGGCTGAGGAAAACTCAGTCAGCCACTCGTGACTGGATGCAAATCGATCGTCCCCGAAGTTGAAGGCCTTGAGAACATCGGGATATCTCTCCTTGAATACCTCGAGTTCACCAATCACGTCCTCTACCGAGCGTTGCCGACAGTAGGCCGATGCACTGAGCTTGCCCGGTGTAAGTCTGCGCAGCGTATCGAGGATTGCCGCGTTGTGGCAATAGTTGCACTTCATCGGGCAGCCGCGGCCCACGATGGTCTCGGCGAAGCCGCGGTTGGCCCGGATGATGGCGGAATAGTCGATGCCGTCGAAGAATGGCCATGATTGTCTTGTAATATCGGGCAAGAAGGCCATGGGGTTTCGATGAATTATACCGTTTTCCTTGACCCAGAAGTTCGGCACCGAAAGATGGTCGTGACCGCCTTGCAGCGAAGAGACGAATCGCGCGAGCAGTCCATCTACTTCTCCCAGTCCGACGAAATCAACGGACGGGTGTGAAAGAACCGCCTCCGCGTTCAACGTCGTGTGCACGCCGCCGCAGAGCACCTTGCAGGTCGAATCCAGCCTCTTGACCAGCGAGGCCATCTTCATGGCCGCGGGATAGTGGTTTTGCCCGAAGGAAAGAGCGTGCAGTTCGAATGATCCCTTCTCGAAGAAGGCGCGCAAGCGTTCTTCTTCAAATGGCATCCCAACGGTTTCGTTCAGGTGAAGTAAGGTGACGTCATGCCCCGCCTCGGCCAATTCGCGGGCCAGCAGGGACGCCCCAACGCTCATACCGGGGGGCGCTGACAGATTGAACCAGTGAAAGCAGATCTTCATGACTCACCCGGTTCCATGTCTGCATTCGGAAGACCGACCGGTTCGCCTGTGTACAAGAAGGTCACGTCGGGTCTCTCGGGAAAGGGATTGAAGTAGTGCTCGATCTCTTGGGTACGCAGCTTTCTGGTCAGAGCGAGCGAAGACGAGCGGATCCAGTTGCGTGTCTCTTGGGTTGCCCACTCGCTTTCCGGCATGGCCAAAGCTCGGCCAAGCAGAGGCCCGTATTCCCGGCCGCAGTTCTCGCTCAAATAGACGTTCTGCATCCAGGGGTGTAAAAGGTGTACTTTGTCGATCAGCAGGGCCATCTCTGCATTCCAGCGCAGAACGGACAGGTCGTCGTAATTTTCATACTCACGACCGGTCAGCAGAGAATCCCGAACACAACGCTCGTAGATCGGAGTTCCCTCGACCGGATAGAAGATACACAGCCGGGTGGAAGTCGCCTTCAGCCTGGCGGCGAAGCGGAAAGTGGACAGGATCTCGTCGCGGGTCTCGGTTGGATTGCCCACCATAAGGTAGATACGTGTCGGCACGTTGTGGGCCTTGAGGCGCGCAATGGCATGCTCGATCGTCGCCTGGTCGAAAGACTTGCCAAGAATCGTGGTACGGATACGCTCGCTGCCGGATTCCACTCCGATCTTGGTAATTGCCCCAGAGCGCGCCAGCGCCGCAGCCAGTTCATCGTCGACGCCGTCGACCAGGAGGTTGCAAGTGTAGGGCAAGTCGAAGCGCTCGGCGTATCCGCGGCAAAAGTTCAGCATCCACTCGCGGTCGAAATTGACCGCGTCGTCCGCCAGCGAGAACATCTTTACTTGTTCCCCGAAGCGCTCAAGGATCATCTGCATCTCACCGAAGAGATTTTCCAGGCCCCGCTTGCGGCAATAGGGCATGCTCTTGCCGCCCGCGGGCAACCTGCACCTGTATGTGTCCCGCAGGACCTGGTTGAAACAGAAGCTGCATCGATTGGGACAGCCTCGTCCGGTAATCACCTCGAACATCCCCCGGTTGAGCGCAAGTGAAGGACCGTAATCGACGTGATCCAGGTCGATCCAGGTTTGCTCGCGGATGTCGGGCAAAGGCGCCATTGAATTGCGCCAGATGCGACCGGCGCGCTTTCCCCAGAATCCGGGAAGACTCGATACGTCCAGGCCCTGCTCAAGTCTGGCGACGAAGTCCGCCAGCAGACCGTCGACCTCGCCGATGAAGAGATAGTCGACTCCATCCAGCTCAAGGACCTGCTCTGGAAACAACGTTGGATGTACCCCGCCACACAAAAAGGGGACTTCGGGCAGCGAGTTTCTCAACTTCGGCAAGAGCGCCTCGACATGGGGAAGGTGATTACGCCCGAAAGACAGGGCGACGAGCCCGGGATCGAATTGACGGATACTATCGATAATCTCATTCGGCTCGAAGGACATGCCTACCTGCTCGTTCAGGTGCAGGACCGATACCTGGTGGCCCGCCTCGCTCAGCTCCCGTGCTAGAAGTGACACGCCTATGTTCATCTTGGGCGTGCAGTTCAGGTTGAACCATACAAGCTGGACGCGCATCACAGCCGACCCTTCATGATTCCACCCGTTGGTCGTCGACGTTGATCAGGTGGCGGCGCCTATCGATTCTCAGAAAGGCCCAGTCCGGACGCTCCGGGAAGGGCGCAAAATAGTGGGGTTGACCCTCGCGTGTCAGGCTCTTTTGAAGAACGCGGACGCGGTTGAAGAGCGTTTCTTTATACAGCGGATCATGCGCGCTACCCGAGGCGGGCGAGAGGGCCCAGGCGAGCAGATCGCTGGTCCGAGATCCAACCGGCTCGTCCAGGTGCTGGTTCACCAGCCATGGATACACAAGAAGAGTCTTGTCGAGGAAGACGCGCATTTCATCGGGCCATTTCAGAACCGACTGCTCGAGAAAACCGTACACGGCCTCAGTCTGCACAACAAGGCCGCTCCGGGCAAGCTCTGTGTATATCTCGGTGCCAGGGAAGGGGCAGAACATGGCAACACGCACTGCATCAGGTCTAAGATCGGCGCAAAAATGGAAGGTAGCCAGTACATCGTCTTGCGTTTCGGTGGGAATGCCCACCATCAGGTAGGCCATGGTGTTGATTCCGTGCATCTTCAGGTGCCCGAAAGCTCTGCGTATGGTCACCTCGTCGAAGGGACGCCCCAGAACCTGCTTGCGGATCCGCCCCGGTGCGCACTCCACGCCCAGCTTGATCATGTTGCAGCCAGCCTTGTCGAGTAAAGCGGCGCTCTCGGCGTCTATTCGATCCGCCGTAGCGTTGGCAATGAACGGCAAACCGATCTCGGCCGGGTAACGCTCGGCAAACTCGGCCAGCCAAGCCTTGTCGAACGCCAGGCGATCGTCACCGAACATGATCGCCTTTAGAGACGGCGCGCGGGAGCGCATTTCCTTCAACTCGGTCAGCAGGTTGTCGATCGATCGCAGGCGGACATAGGGCCATGATGCAGGGCTGCCGCCCAGGCTTTCCCTGTAGCGTTTTACAAGGGCATGATTTTGGCAAAAGCGGCAATGGAAAGGGCAGCCACGGCCGGCGATGATCTCTCCGAAGCCGCGCTTGGCTATAACGAACCGCTCGAAATCAATCGCTTCAAAAAGGGGCAGCGCTTGGTTCTCGATGCAGGGCAGGGGAGCCAGGTGGTTGCGATGCTCTCCACGTTCGTCCTTGACCCAGAAGCCTCCGACCGAGGCCGTGTCGTCGCCCCGCTCCATACGGCTTACGAACTCTACGAACTGGCCCCCGTCCAACTCGCCAATCCCCACAGCATCGACTTCCTCCCAGCCAAATATTTCATCCGGGTTGAGCGTGGCATGGATGCCGCCACAAACAATGGCGGCCTCGGGCAGGGCGGATCGCGCCTCGCTGACCAGTCGGTGGGCCAGGGCTGCGTGTGAGCTGAGAAACGAAAACGCTACCAGCCCGGGAGAAAGATTTGCCAGTTCGCAGGCCAAACGGCCGGGATCCGCGGGAAAGCCAAGATCCTCGTTGAGATGAAGAACATCGACCTCGTGGCCGGCCGCCTGCAACTCGCGCGCCAGGATCAATACTCCATGGCTGATTCCCGCCTGGCCGGCGGTGTTGATCCAAACAAAAGCGATTTTCATCTGCCCCTGCTTCGATGTTGTGGACGCATGTAATGTACTTTGACATCCATACTCTAGTCATGGCAAGCACCTTGCAATTAAATCAATTTTGACCAAGATTACCAGACATCGGTTGTCTAACATGCGGCTGTGTTTTCTTTAGGTGCGATCATGGGCAAGGAACTCATGGATATTCTGATCCTCAGTCCTCCGGATTTTCTCTATCGACGGCAGGATGAGCCGGTACCCATGTATGGCGAGGAACGTAACATTCCCTACGGCGCGATGACCGTGGCCAGTTATCTTGTGCACCACGGTTTGCGAGCCATGGTGGCCCCCCTGCGGGAGTACTACCAGGAAACCGATTCGTACACCTATTTTGATGACGACACAGAAGAATCCGCTCAGGCATTCAGGAAGAAGACCGAACAGGTACTGGGTTATCTGCTCAAACGGCTGCACCCCAGAACGGTTGGATTGGCTGTCAACTACGCCATTCATCACCAGGCCACGGAAACTCTGGTTGATTTGCTTCGCGAGTTGGCGCCGGAGCTGCCGGTGCTGATCGGGGGTAATCACGCCACTCATACAGCCGAACACTGGCTTTCCAGAAAGAATCCAGTAGACTTCGTAATCCTGGGCGAAGGGGAGCACACCTGCCTCAAACTGCTGAAATCAGGCTTGAGTCCGGGGGAAATCCCGGGAGTGGGCCTGCGCCGGGTGAATGGGTCGATCGAGATCAGGGACCGCCCCCGTCCGCTTTCTGAAGAACAGATATCCATCCCGGTCAACCTGTCATTGTTGGCTCTGCCGCGCTGGGCTCCCCTGACCACCCAGCGTCACTGGATCAGCTTGAGCCGGGGATGCAACTGGCGCTGCAATTTCTGCACGACACCGTCCATGTGGGGACGGCAGCGCTATCGCAATTCGGAGGCGGTAGCCGCCGAGATCGAGTTGGTAACGCGTACGGGTGTGAACGACATGTTCTTTGCCGAGGACATGCTGAATCCGACATCGCCTCGATTCAGAAACCAAGCCGATGTGCTACGCCAGTTTTCAGAATGCCATTTTTCCACCATGACCCGTCTGGACTTGATGGACAGGGCCGAGCCGAAGCGCGTACGTGCGGCAAACATCGAACACGTTTTTCTGGGCATGGAGAGTTTTTCCAAGGAACTGACCGATGCGATGGGAAAGAGAGTTCGACTTAAAAAGGGAAGAGATGTTGCTCTGGTGCTTGAAAGATTGAGGTCCGCCGGCCTGCAGGTGACGTTGTTCATGCTCGTCGGCCATCCCGAGAGCAGCTATAGAGCAGACATGCATTCGGCGGAAAGCTGCTTGCAGCTCGCCAGACGCGGTCTGGTGAACAACATCCTGCCGTTCTTTTTCATTCCCATCCCGGGGACGGCGGCCGCTGCTATGATGCGCCGGGGAAGATTCAAATTGCTGGAGCCAAAAATGAACCACTGGACGACCTGGCAGCCGGTCATCGAAATCCTGGGACCGTCGGGTGCAGTAACCTACTCTGCCGCAGAAATGCAACGGGTCATGAAAAGCTACCATGATATCTGGCGCAGTTGCCGACTGGGAGTTTTTGCAAGGTAACGCCAAATACGCAACTGAACTGTTAATCACCTTGTAGGTGGCTATTCCTGGTTTGACAGTCGGCGCGTGTGCCCGATATTATCCATAATCAAAACCCGGAGGATTTCTGAAGTGATAGAGCAGTTTGCAAGTGATTTCCTAGCTCGGATAAGCAATGCGCTGGCCGAGGTTCAACTAGCTGATATCAACGACATCGTTCAGACGATTATTCGGGCTTTTCGGGACGGAAACGCGGTTTATATCATGGGTAACGGCGGGAGTTCCGCGACCGCGTCTCACCTGGCCTGCGATCTTTGCTATGCCGAATGCAGGACAAACAGTTTTAGCGTGGCATGCCTGAGCGACAATGTGCCACTGCTCACGGCCCTAGGAAACGATCTTGGATATTACGATGTATTCAGTGGCCAACTAGATCGACTGCTCGGTGCCGGTGATGTCGTGATCGTTCTTTCTGTTTCGGGAGATTCGGAGAATATTCTGAGAGCGGCGACAACCGCGCGCAAACACGGCGCAGCGTCTATCGGCTTTCTGGGGTCGAACGGCGGGAGGGCACGAGCATTGCTCGACCACAGCATAGTGCTGACAAGTGCAGATTTCCCGGTTGTGGAAAGTGTGCACTGTGTGCTGATGCAAATGGTGGCAAACGTGTTCCGACGTTGCATCGTGGATAGGCCCGATTATTTTCCCGGCGGCGATCTCGATGCTCAAAATTGATTCCGCGAGGTGATACGTGCCGGTGGTCCTGGGACTCCACGCTTTCGGTCATGAGGCCGGAGCTTGCCTGGTGGCGCCCGATGGACTCCGGGCGCTAAGCGAGGAACGCCTGAGCCGCGTCAAGTATGACGGTGCATTTCCGAAAAAAGCCATTGAATGGGTGCTTGAGGCGTCTGGAGTAGGCGATCTCGAAAAAGTAGACCTAGTAGTCTATGATTTGCTCGAGCGAGCAGGTCCCAGGGTTATAGAGAATTTGAGGCAACTGGGATACCTGGGAGAGATAAGGGCTCTTCGACACCACGAGGCTCACGCCGCCTCTGCTTTTTTTGTAAGCCCGTTTGAAGAAGCCACGGTGTTTACTATTGATGCCGGCGGAACTCGCGAGGGCGAGGAGGGGCCCGGAGTTCAACCTTCAGCCCGACAACTGGATCACCCGATGCGACGCGAGGTTCAGGCCGTCTTCTACGGTCAGGGGCACGATATACGGACGCTAAGACGAACTGTCGTGGCTCCTCCGTGGACAATAAACCCCGGCGTTTTCTATGGACTTGCCTCTGAGTTTCTGGGTTTCGGTCAGATGGGAGCTGGAAAAGTCATGGGCTTATCCGCCTTCGGCGGAAAGGACGTTCATTTCAGAAAACCGTTTTTCGAAGATATCGCTGAAGATCCTCTGGCACGCTGTCCCACGAAAGACCCTCTCCAGGAGTCCGTACTGCATTCATATCTTCCCACTGTTTTCGGCGGAACACCGCCGAGGAAAAGGCACGAACAAATCGACGCCCGGTACCGGGACATCGCAGCTTACGTTCAGGCCGAATGTCAGCGGGCAGTTGTTTCTTTTCTTCGAAATCTGGCATCTTCTGCGCCTTCTACAAATCTTTGCATGGCCGGAGGATTCGCACTTAATGCCATCAGCAATACAGCGATTCTCGGACAAACGCCGTTTAAGAGTCTTTTCGTCCAACCGGCGGCAACCGACGCCGGGATCCCACTCGGCTGTGCCCTGTGGGGTTACCATGTCGTTCTGGGACAGGAACGCCGATTCGAAATGCGTACCGCCGATCTTGGGGGCGCATATACGATCCACGAGATCCAGAGAGCCATCGGCGAGCGTTCTGGAATAATCGTCAGGCGCATCGATGCCATTGAGCACAAGGCGGCCGAGGAACTGGCTGCAGGAAAAATCATCGGCTGGTTGCAGGGGCGCAGCGAGTTTGGACCCAGAGCGCTCGGCCACCGCAGCATTTTCGCCGATCCGCGCAATGTTCGATCAGTGTCCAGGCTCAATGAAGAGATAAAATTCCGGGAATCGTTCCGGCCCTACGCACCGATGGTATTGGAGGAGGCGGCAAAGAAATACTTTGATCTTCCGGAAAGCAGTCCATTTATGTTGCTGATTGCCCCGGTTAGGCAGGAGTGGCGCTCGAAGCTTCCCGCTGTCACCCATGTGGACGGGACGGCCCGGATTCAAACAGTCTCCGAGGGAGACGAACCCGGGCTGTTCAGATTGCTGAAAGAGTTCGAACGACAATCCGGATGCCCCGTGCTGCTGAATACGAGTTTCAACCGGGCAGGGGAACCCATCATCGAGAGCCCAACCGATGCCTTGGACGTTTTCCTGGCAACGGATTTGGAAGCGTTGGTTATGGAGGACTTTTGGATAGAAAAAGAGCACGTATACGAATAGAATTGCGTTGTTTGGCTATTGGGAGAGTTGCAGCATGCGTGTTCTGTTAGTCGGAGGCATACCCATGCGGCTCCATCGGGGGCCGGTAGACTGGGCTGGACACCACTTCGAGGCTATCAGGCACGTTTTTGATCGCATCGTAGTTATGGAGCACATGGAAGCATGCGAAAGGGTCACGCTGGATCAGAAGGCTCTGAGTGACTTTGTCGAATCCACTCGCGACTACGATGCCGTATTTTGCGAGACGCCAGAAGCCTTACTGCTATTTCAGGAATGGAAGAAACGGGGTGATTCTCCCATTGCACTGCTCGCCCTGGAGGTACACGGGCTTACACGGGTGGCGGCAATGCGCGAGTGGTATCTCGAACACGAAGGCCATGACCCCTGGCCGGGGATGGCTCGAGCTCCCTGGATCGCCTGGATAGCGGCCAGTTCGGTCCAGGGCGATATCCTGCTTAAAGCCGGAGTACCCCCTGAGAGCATCAGGCGTATCAATGCGGGCACTATTGCATATTCCACCTTCTTGCCGAATGCAGATGCCTTACTCGACGGTGGCACACAAGTGGACGGAGAAGCTGCGTTCGGATTACCGGCTGATGGGGTTGTCGTGCCTGGATCGGGTCGGCGTGACCGGGAGTGTAGCCTCAAGGCTGCCAGGGCGTTGCCCGGTCTTCCCTTCGCGATCGTTGACGAACAGGCAGCCGGTCAACGCCGGCGTCTGGCCGGGACCGGGCTGCTTGAACTTCCCAACGTGCGCTGGCTGAAGGCACTTGCGCTGGAGAGATATATCGCTCTGATCAAGCGTGCCAGACTGGTGGTCGTGGCTCTACAACCCGGCACCGGTGACGGCGGGCACACGACCGTCGCGTTGGCCCACAGGCTGGGAGCGACTGTTATTTGCAGCGATGTGCCGGGAATCGCAGATTATGTTGAAGATGGATACAACGCAAGGCTCGTGAAGGCTGCAGATCCCGACAGTTTGGCCGAAGCGATAAGTAATTTATGGAAGGATAGCGATGAGCGCAACCGCCTCGCACAAAACGGACGCCTTACCGAGGTTGCGCGCGCCCGGGAGTGCCAGCACGAATTCTTGCAAACACTGGAATCAGTGGCGGCGGTTCTAAGAAAGGAATTTTAGTTGTGGAGCTACTTGTTCTCACGCCCCCCGATTTTATTTTCAGAAAAGCAGACGAGGTTACGCCCACTTATAGTGAAGAACGCAACATTCCCTACGGTGCACTGACTTTAGTGAGCTTTCTAAGAGAGCATGGAATTCGGGCCATGGTGGCTCCCCTGCGGGAGTTCTATCAGGAGACTGGTTGTTTCACGCATTTTGATGAAGGTACGCCTGAATCGAGGAAAGTCTTCGAGCAAAAGACTTCGCAGATCCTGGGCAACTTGCTGCGTCGCTTGCATCCTGGGGCAATAGGTTTGTCGGTAAACTTTGCCATTCACCAATTGGCTGCGGAAATCATTATCGATCAGATCCGTGCACTGGCTCCAAATCTACCGGTGATCATCGGTGGAAATCATGCAACCCACACAGCAGAACACTGGCTGACACGTGAGAACCCGGTGGATTTTGTTGTCCTCGGTGAAGGTGAGCAGACTTGTCTGAAACTGCTTCAGTCGGAATTCAAGCCGGGCGATCTTTCCGGATTAGCCAGGCGACGTGATGATGGAAGCGTAGAAATAGGTGAACGACCGAAACGCCTCACTGTGGCGCAAATCTCGGTGCCGCTGAACCTTGAACTCGTCGCTTTACCGCGCTGGGCTCCTCTGAGCAGTCAGAAACACTGGGTTGGACTTAGTCGGGGATGTAACTGGAACTGTGCCTTTTGCACTAGTCATTCGATGTGGGGCCGGCAGCGTTACCGAAAACCGGAAGCTGTTGCCTCCGAGATCGATCGCGTCGTTACAGCGGGTGCAAAACGAATCATTTTCAGCGACGACATGCTCAACCCGGGTTCACGCAGGTTCCAGGGTCTGCTTGAGGTGCTGCAGGGTTTTCGCGATTGCAGCTTCTCCACCATGATCCGCATGGACCTGTTGGAACGCACAGACCTCAAGGCGCTTGCTGGAGCCAATATTGATTACGTATACCTCGGTGTGGAGAGTTTCTCCGTGCCGGTACTTGAAGCGATGAACAAGAAGGCCCGCCTTGTCGATAAGAGTGCCGTCGAATCACTGATGAAGAGAATCAAGGCTGCTGGCATGAAGACAATCATGTTCATGTTGATCGGCCACCCGGGCAGCAACTTCGAGCAGGACATGAACTCAGCCCGCTTTTGCCGCAAGCTGGTCGACCTGGGCTTGGTATCCGTGGTGTTTCCTGCCCACATCGCTCCTTTTCCGGGCACGGCGATAGCGGCCATGGAGCAGAAAGGAGCCTTCAGAGTAGTCGAAACACGGATGAATCGCTGGACTCTCTGGCGTCCGAATATCGAGCTTCTGGATTCGTCCGGTCGAGTGAATTATTCGGCCGAGGAAATGCAGACAGTCTTCGATGAGTATCTCGATTGCTGGTACGAACATGGGCTCGGAAATTCCGGTGTAACAGGGTAGCCTGAACTCAAGTCTAATCAATGATTGCTAGAAGCCAACTGCAAAACGATTTGGAACCTATTCTACTGGAGTCGGGCCTGCCCCCGGCGGGAGTCGAAATCCTGATCAATTTGGCCCTTGGCTCGGCCCGCATGGAAGATCTCAAAAACAATGCCAAGTTGCTGCCGTCGGAAGATCTGGGTGAATACGTTTCGATGCTGGAAAAAAGAAAATTGATCAGTTCAAGCGTGGACGACGATGGACGGTTTAAGCTGGTCGAATCAGAAGAGCTGTTCGCAAGACTGCCGGGTCCGGCCGGGGCTCGACTTGTGTTGTTGGCCACCCAGGCACAGCGAGAGTTCGTTGGAGGCATGACGATCAACCCGGCCATGCCGATAGGTGACACACGACTCTTGAGTCCTTTCGAAGCATACAGAAATACACTTGATGCTCGCCTGCCGCAGGTGGAAATCAAGGTACAGACTTCGTGCAATATCGGCTGCCTCTATTGCTTCATCCGCAAAGATCCAAGAGATACGCTCGACACGGTAGTGGCTCGGACCGGGATAGAACGCGCCAGAAGCGGAGGCGTCGAGCGTCTGATCCTGACAGGGGGCGAACCAACGTTGCGCAAGGACTTGCCAGAACTAATACGGCATGCCCGCGAACGTGGTTTCGTAGATGTGCAGTTGTTTACAAATGGTCTGATTTTTGCGTACGCCGATCGGCTGGACGCCTGCATACGGGCCGGACTGACTTCAGTGGTTCTGCATGTATCTTCCGTCGACCGGAATATATATGCTCGTCTGACGGGCAGAGACCACCTGGAGACGGTCAAGCAAGCGATGCACAACCTGGCTCGCTACCCGCAACTCGAGATGGCGATAGTAACAGTCATTAACCGTCTCAACATACATAACTTGGCAGAGACCATCGATTTCTTCCGGGACTGGCAGGAAAAAACCCACTTTGCATGGTTTGCCAATGAGATTCCATTTTGCTGCGTGTATTCCCGTGCCTGGGATAACAGGGACAAGGTTCTCATGCCGATAGAACAAGCATTGGGAGTCCTTGAAGCAATTGTTAGAGAGCACGACGGCGAGACATGGCCCTTGCTATTTTATGGAATTCCATATTGTCTGTTGCCGGGGCTGGAGAGCAATAGTTATGATCTCTACTTCACCATGGCTCGTCAGTTACTACCCGAAAAAAACTTTGACTACACTTTTCTAGATGCCATGTTTCTCAAGTCTGATAAATGTCGAAGGTGCAGGCACGAACCGTATTGCCTGGGGATCTCGCGCGGTTACGCTCGTCTGTACGGCAGCGATATCTTACAGCCCGTCATTTGAGCGTGAATCAGGTTCGCCTGCACAGAGCCAGCGGGCGGCACTGAGCATGTCTGTAAAGCTCCATACCGGCCGGGACGGAAAGCGCTCGTCGCGGCAGCCCGCGCCGGTCTCCAGGCCGATCGCGGCCAGCCCTGCGTTGTGGGCCAGTTGCATATCCACCGAACGATCTCCGATGACAACCGTCCTCCAGGCCGGCACTCCCAGGTCGGCCAGGGCCGAGCGCGCCATCCCGACCGCCGGCTTTCGGCACTTGCACGGACCACGCAGGTCGGAATCACCTTCCGGATGATCTGTCTCCGGGTGGTGCGGGCAGAAATAAATCCTGTCGAGATGCGCGTCTTCGAGCGCAAGCAATTCATCCAGACGCTCGTGGATCAAGCCCAACTCGTGCAAAGAACACAATCCCCTGGCCACTACGGGTTGATTCGTAGTCAAGGCGACCTTGATACCCGCTTGGTTCAGCAGACGAAGACCCTTCGCGGCCCCGGGAAGCAGGCTCAACTTGTCGACTTCGTGCAGCAGGCCTACGTCCTCGATCAGCGTACCGTCACGATCCAACAGCACCATCTCTGCCCTGAGCTTTGTCTTTCCGCTCGCAACGTCATGAACAATTGAGTTTAACCGTGCGGGTGTGCCTATGTCCCGGACGTATTCAGATGACCTATAGCCGAAGATCGGTTCGCGCGCTTCGATCATGGCGGGCAGTATCTCGCCAAATAAATCACTTGGACGCCCGCGCGGAACACGTCGCAGAATATCTTTGTGAAACACCGCTACGGCCGAGTTGGTCAGCGTACTGTCCGTTACTACTTCGCCCTTGTGCCCGCCATTTCTGCCGATCCAGCCGATGACTCGGTTTCCATCGTCCAAGGACAGCCGATCGCTGTCCTGCGGGTGGCTGGAGCGATGCACCAGCAAGGTGGCCAGGCCCAGGTTGGCCTCGGCCGCCTGTGAGAGGCGCTTCCAGTCGAGACAGGTAAAGATATCTCCGAATACCAACATGAATCGTTCAGCTAACCTGTCGGCGACACCTTGCAAAGCCCCGGCGGTACCACGCGGCTGAGGCTCGATAATTGTCTCGACATCCATGCCGGGAGGGGCGAGATGGCGTGCCTCGGCGGACACCTGCTCGCCCCCCAGGCCGGCAAGCAGCAAAGCCTGCTTGGCGCCCGCCGTGTGCAACTCGTTCAGCAGATGCGCAAGCAAGGGCCGTCCATCAATGGGTGTCAGCACCTTGGGCAGATCGCCTGTTTTAGGCTTAAGGCGCAGCCCTGGTCCACCGCAGGGGATGACGACCTGATCGAGGGCACTCAATGGAATGCCCCCAGCAGGCGGCCAAAGACGGCGGCCCGGGTCGTGTACCAGGCCATTCGCCTGGCGGTACGCCAGGTGAAGCAGTTGGATTCGCCGTGGAGTCGCTTTCGATGACTTACCGGAACCTCAACGATCCTGGCCCCGGACAGTTTAGCTTTGTAGAAAGCCTCAACCAGCAGAAATGCTTCGCGGTAGTCTACAGAAGGTGTAAATCCGTCGAAGACGCGACGGTGCATGAGCTTGAAGGCGCAATCGGCGTCGCGAAGTTCGAGGCCTAGAAGGAGACGGATCGACCCATTGTACAGGCTGCTTGTAAGCTTACGTCGCCAACCGTCGGCCCGGTCTACTTTGTACCCGACCACGGCGTCTGCCCCGCCACGGGCCTGCTCGATTAGTCTGGGAAGCTCGCTAACATCGTACTGCATGTCTCCGTCCGTAAAGCCGATCCACTCGAAGTGACTGTGGCGCAGACCGGTCTGCAACACTCGACCGTAACCGAGGTTGTGCGTGTGGTGGATGGCTTTCACGCAAACCATCTCGGCGGCCACACGATCGGCAACCTCTCCGCTGCGATCCGGGCCGGCGTCGTCGATTATCAGGATCTCGTACTCGTCACACTCCTTTGCAAGAATCTGGTCGAGAAGGCGTGCCAGCGGCTCGATCGTAGCCTCGTCGTTGTAGGCCGGAAAAAAGAACGATATCCGCATGAACGCCAAACTCCTGAACCTGTAGTTCGCCTGAGTATTGGATACTAGCGCCGTAAATGGCTCGACACAAGAGCGGCGCGAGGCGAGGACAAGACTTGTCTGCTTGAACTCGTCTCCAAAATTCGCGAAACTAGTTGTTTGTAAACGAGGAAACCCTGAATGTCAGAGCAATCCTGGCAAATCGCGATCTTGACCTACCTGTTGTTCGTGTTGGTTGGTGGACTTGCGCTCAACGTATCGTGGAACAAGGAGGCGCGAGCAGGATTCTTGCCCCAAAGGCGAAATTGGGACAATTTCGACAGCTGGGCACTGTTACTGGTGATGGTCCTGGGAGTTGTTCTGGTTTGGCTGGCCGTGACGCTGCCGCTGACTGGTGATGAAGCCTCCGAGCTCGAGCCGGATTTCTGGCAGAACTGGTTCTTCAACCCCATCCGGGGATCTCAACCGCCGTTGGGCCGCCTGCTCAACAACCTGTGGGCTTTTTTACCAGAGCTGAAGTGGCTAATCAGAATGCCTTATATCCTGTTCTGGTTGATTGGCGCATGGATATTCTACTGGCTTTTGCGCAGGCGAACGCATGGCAAGTTCTCGCTAATCTTGCTCGCGCTCTTCATTTTATCGGGGTTGCATATCACTCCGGATCACCAGCAATGCAAGTATGCGCTATGGTTGCTCGCTTTACTTATCAGTCAAGGATCCTTCGAGCGGGCGCTGGCAGGCGAACAGCGGCAATGGGTTAGCTACGCCCTGTGGATGTGGGTCGCGAGTCTGACGTACTATTTTACAATCCCGTATGCAGTGGGTCATTTTGTATTCGTAGTATTCAAAAGGCGAGATCAACTCAGGCCACATATAAAAGCATTGCTTCTTTCTGTATTGAGTTTGGTGCCTTTCGCCTGGCCTGTATTGAATGGATACGCTGATACGCATTCGTCTTTCAGCGGCAACGTTGGTCTGTCCTATGGACTACTGCGGATAGTCATGAAGATTCTTATGGCGCCGGGCATGCTCGGCCTGGTTCTACTGTGGTTGGCCTGGCACAACCGCGGCAACGAGTGCAAGGAATTGAATGCAGGCTCTGGCGGAAGTGGGGCGTTGCCCAACTTGATCTTTTTGGGCCTGCTTTTCCCGTTCGCCTTCGCCGGCTACCTGCGCATGTCCTCTCGTTTGTTCATACCCATCCTTCCGTTCGGGTTGCTCTGGTTCGCCGGTAAAAAGTTGCCGAAGTGGGCCGACTGGCGAGCTCGACAGCGCTGGCTTACGGTGGCTGGGTTCGTTTTCATAGTTCTTATTGGCGCTTCGATCAGCATCAATACTTATCTCGAACAAAAAGGCGATCTGTGGCGGCAGTACGCCAGACGGACTCACTTTTCTTCAATCCAGTCTGGAGATGAAAGATTCCTGCTGGTGCGCTCCCATTTGACGCTCGTTTTATTGTATGAACTTTGTCATAGCCGCAAGTACTGGCTTGTGGAGCAGGAGGCATCCAACGGAGTGAAATGGTATCATTTGGATCAGACCTATATATCTGCATTGCCTGACGAATTTAATACGCGGTACCTTGAGGCGGTCTTTGCTCGCTCGCCTGAGTTCGATCTACTGTGGCAGAGATCTCGTCGATATCAATTCTCCGGAGCGGTGCAGGCTTGGCTGGACAATCATTGTCGTGTCTTGCTTCGATCGGATTTGTGGCCTGAATCATCAGGCGTTGTATATAGATGTCAACAATTGCCTGACGTTACCTAGACCTGCGTACTTGCTCTTCGCCACCTGCGAAAAAGAAAGATGCCGGGCAAGGACGGCAACACTCGCAGGCACAGTGTGGCCAGAAAGGCCGTCAAGAACAGAACTCGATCGTCGGCCTGGCCTGCGAACATGACCAGAGTGGCCGCCTCGCGACTTCCCGCTCCGCCGAGTAACGTGGGAAGCATCCCGGCCAGATGAACCAGCATCACGTCGTAGCCGCGTATCGAGGCCAACCCACCGTCGAGCACACAGGCGAGCAGGGCGATGAAACCTGCGATGTGCAAGCCCTCCTGGACCAGCGACAGTAATAGAAGACGAACCCGCAGCATTAGGGGGTAAACGTGCAGGCCCGGTATACCCATGCGGGCCAGCAGCGCGCCGAAAGCCAATGCACAGCAGGCGGCGACCGGCGCAGGCCACACAAGCAAGAGCGCCGCGAACAACATGTATATTCCGATGGCCGCCAGGGTCAGCCATTTGTCCACCAGCCATAGCTTTGCCGTGTCCGCATTTTCCAACTTCAGCCGGCGACCGACGATCAGGTATCCGTAAGGGTCACCCACGACCCAAGGCAGGAAAACTTTCAAGGCTGTCATTCCCAGGCGATCCAGCAAGGCCTGCAAGTAACTTATGCCGGCCACGAAGGGCTGCAACAACCAGCGGTGTCGCCAGGGTTTGACTGCTACGACCAGTAGCCCGAAAACGAGCGGAAGCCACAATGAAGATAATGGGAAGCGAAATGACTCCTGCAGAAGACCCCGGCGCCACCAGATCCAGAAGGCACAAAGAACGTAGAATGTCACCGTGAAAGACGTTGTCAGCAGTGCACCGTGGCGTCGGCGGAGTTTCTTCAAAAGGTCGATCATGCCAGCCAAATACATTGCCATCTCTCTGCCCTTGTATCTCCGTCTTCAGGTGGACAGTAAAGTGTTCAGCAAGACGTCCGGCATTAACTTACGCAACATGCTCAATTCAGTTCGTTGGGCGCACCAGCACTGAGTACAAGTCATCGGCCCGAGGCCCTGAAAGGCAGCTACGAAGCCATTTGCCAGAGCGTTTTGGGTCGGTCGCTGTTTCTGCACTCGTGCGCAATGGTAGACGTCTCCCAACGGTTCTATGCGACAGCCAATATAGCCGCTTGCACAAACAATGGGTGTATCGTCGGGCCATCGCGCCAGGTGCCTGAGGCTTGAGGCGGAGTTGGCAATGGCGGAAGTTGACCATTTTCCCCTGAGACGAATCAACTCGGTCATGGCAGTACGATAGTCTTCCCGTCCAGGTTGTAACGGATTGGGCTTGTGGCTGCCCAATTGACTGCCGATAGCGGGCTGGAAGAAGACCTTTACCGCAAGTCCCGTAGCAAGTGAGAGCATTTCCTGGATCCGTCTGACATTGGCCGCGTTCAGCGTTGTGGCCAAACGTACCGGTATGCCCCGACTCTGCACAAAACGCACGGCCCGAAGCGCTCGATCGAAGGCACCGGGACCGCGAATGGAGTCGTGTATGTCTGCCGGACCCTCGAGAGAAATTGTCAGACGTCGAATGTCCTCGATCTCCGAAAAGCGTTCCTGCACCAGCGCGCCGTTGGAGGACAGGTACACGGCCAGGCCTCGGGACGTAGCGTGTCTAATCAGGCGCCCTAAATCATCGCGCACCAGCGGTTCTCCACCGGTAAAACCAAGCACCATCGTTCCGGCGTCGGCAATTTCGTCGATCAGCCGAAGGGCTTGATCCGTGTCCAGTTCCCGCGTTTCCTCCCATACACGGCAGTAGCGGCAGCGATAGTTGCAACGCTTCGTCACCGCCCAGCCAACGACCAGTGGACGCCGGCGCCGCAGCAGACAGGAGCCCATGAAAGCCAGCCCGCCCCGCAGTTTTTCCCGAAGGCCATGGCTTTGCATTGTTCTTCTCACCTCAGCCGGCATCCTGTTTCAGAGCGTAGCGGATCATGTGCAATACAGTGCGTATGCCGCGACCGAACTCGTCGGTCGAGCGTACATTTCCTACCGTCTTGGCAATCTGTGTTGGGCGAAAGAAAAAAGCGAAATAGGCTGCCTTTGTCCAGAATTCGATCTCGCGCTCAGAAAGTTCTGTCCAGGGGCTTCCCAGGCGGCGTTCCGGCTCGAGTCCCATAACGAAATCACGCCAATAGTCTCGCCCCCCAAGGTTGACCATTTCTTTGTTGAGCTCGCTGCCCGGTTTGGCGATCGTGCGTGAGAACTGAGCAAAATCAAGATCAAGCCCCAGGGCGAAGCGAATGGTGTCAAGTAAGCTCTTTCTGTTTTCCCCGGGCACGCCGGTCATGAAAAAACCCAGTGAGCGGATGCCGATGCGCCTGGCGTCTGCAATAACCTGGTTTACACGCTCCAGTGTGATCTTCTTCCTCATGAGTTCCAGGCTTTGTTTGTTGGGCGTCTCGATTCCGAAATAAATCTTGCGACAGCCGGCGGCCTGCATCAGCTCGAGCAAATTCTTATCGACTGAGTCGACCCGGGCGCGGCATGACCATTCAAGGGACAGGCCGCGATCCAAAAGGCCCTGGCATATCTGCTCGGTGCGCTGGCGATTGTATGGGAAGTCGGCATCGAAAATATCGATCTCTTTTACATTGAAACGCTCGGCACAATCCTGCATTTCGTCCAACACGTTCTGAGCAGACCTGGACTGCAGTTGGAGAGGCGCGATTGCGCAAAAAGTGCAGCGTTGGGGGCAGCCCATGGTTGTCACCATGGCTGTAAAATTGCGTAACTGTGAGGTAATGGAATAGTAAAGTTCGTTTGGCAATAGATGCCGCGCCGGGTAAGGGTAGTCGTTGAAGTCCAGGCCGCTGTTCTGGGCTGGATGGAATACGATCTCCCCGTCACGTCGGTAGCAAATGCCCGGGATTTCCGGTGGATCACCGGCCTCGATCGCAGACAGGAGTTTGGGCAGCGCATGCAGCGCCTGTCCCGACAAGCCGTAGTCGATGACGGGTTGGTGAAGCGATTCGCGCGGGTAAAGCAGCAAGTTGATTCCACCCGCCAGAATCGGAACTTGCAAAGCCTGTTTGATTTCCCGGGCCCAGGCGAGAGTGTCATGGAACATATAGGTCGAGAAGTAGAAGCCGATCGCCTGCGGCTTGAACTGCTCTAAGCGCCTGATCGTCTCTCCCCGCGACAGGCGCTCCGCGTTGGCGTCGATCATCATCACTTCGTGGCCGGCGCGCTCGGCAATTGCCGCGGCGTAAGCCAGATTGATTGGAGGAAATACGCCGAAATCGTCGTCAACAACCTTCAGGTTCTCTGAAAATAGCTTGTGCCGATATGGAGCGAAAACAAATGCAATTTTCATTGGCAAAACTCAGTTGACGAGTCGCATGACTTCACGAATGGGCCAGGTCATGGAAGAGTAAACGAGATTGAGTTGCAAAGATCCACAGAAGGCGCAACCAGCGCATTGTACGGCCGGCAGTTTTCGGAGAGCCTGGCCGACCGGCATGCTCAGCAGGTTGGGGAGAGGCGTGTTGTAGTCTACCCGGTCACATGGCAGCAGGGTGCCGTCCGGGTTGACCATAACGAAAATCTTTCCGGCGCCGCAGGCCAGAGACGGATAGTGAGGCCAAGCCCGCATGAATTGAAGTTCGGTAAGAGAGTTCCTGATATTCCTGTTGCCGGCCTTCTTTTCGCTAATCAGCTGGTCGACTGCCTTTTGCATGTCTTCGGGTGAGGGAGCGACGGCCGCCATGTCCGCAACACCACGGTAGAGCGTCTTGAGAGGCTGAAAGGCAACAAGCGTATCGAAGCGCCGTGCCACGTCCAGCATGTAGTCCACAGCGTGAATATTGAAACGGGTAATGGTCGTACTGAAAGAGATTTTTTTCAGTCGGCGACGTCCGAGTTCGGCGGCCTCCATGGCCACCTTATGAGAACCCTTGCGGCCCCTAACGCGGTCATGCACTTCAGGCGGCCCGTCCAGGCTTATCTTCAGCAGATCGAGGCCATCAAGCTCGTCTATGTGGCGGGAAAGCCCATATCCGCTGGTGTTCATCGTGGGCGAAATGCCGGCTTCGGCCGCCGCGTCGACCAGACGGCCAATGTCCTTGCGCAACAGAGGTTCACCGCCGGAAAACGAGATACGCGTAGTGCCCAGACGGGCGAACTCGGCCAGCCGGGGGACTATCTGCGCTGGTGACAGTTCCTGGCACGGCTGATTCCAGAGGCTGCAGTAAAGACACCGGTTGGGACAGCGATACAGAAGATTCCAACGCACGGCGACGGGAACGGGTCTTTTCGTGGCACGGGTATACAATATTCCGAAAGCTGAACGGAGTTGACGGTAGAGTTTCATGCGCACCGATAGTACACTAAGCTTGCAATAATTCACAAGGATCGCCTAGTTTGCAGTGAATGGTTGGAGTGCCCAGGGAAGTGAGTGCAAGCATGAAGAAGAGCCGCCTGAGTGTCAGACACTGGACGAGGCTGCTGACTATGCCTCTGGCTGCTGCCAGCGAGCCACCAGTGGCCATAGAGGCCAGGCAAGGCAAGGGCCTGCATCTTCTAATGCGCTCTCAGGCGGGCAGACTGCTGGTGGTGTCGTTCGTGCCGGACGATGAACACCGGAATGCCTGTTTTCGTTTCGCTGGGACGGCGATGAGTTACCTTGGTGAAGACGACGCCGGTGAAAGTGCAGGTGAGTGGCTCGAAGTCCTGAAGAAATCTCTCGTGAAAGTGGGACAGCGCGAAGGCTGGCAAGACTATCTGCAGCGAGTCATGGCGTTGCCGGCAGCCAGCCTGCCGGGGGGGGCGATTGCAGGCGCGAGTTCCTCTGGAGACAGTGGGCTTATCAGAATATGCACGCGTTGTAACGCCAAGTGTGATTTCTGCAGCGCAAGGGGAATATTGCCCGATCTGGTTGAGGATCGCGAGGCGATCCAGAATCGGGTGGCGAATGCCCTTGAAGCCGGGCGAAGCATGATATCGTTTACCGGCGGCGAACCGACCCTCGTGAAAGATCTGCCGGAACTGATAGCAATGGCAAGACGCATGGGCGCCCGGGAGATCGATCTTCAGACCAACGGTATCGTGTTGGCCAGAAAGAAGATCTTCGAACCGCTTCGTGATGCGGGGTTGTCTTCTATCTTCCTCTCACTGCACAGCGCGGATAGCAAGATACACGATGCCATGCTCGGGGTGGCCGGCGCATTCGACAAGGCGCTTGCGGCCGCGGAGCTCTGCATGGAAAATGGCGTCAAGGTGCGTCTGAACTTCGTCTTGACGACCAGCAACCTCGAAGGGCTGGCCGATCTGGTCCGGCTCACGGCAGATCGCTTCGGTCGTGGTACGCACCTGTGTTTGAGTTTTGTGGCTCTCCAGGGGTGGGCCCTGGATCACCCCGAACTGGTACCCCGCTTGTCGCAAGCCACACCCGAGATGGCGCGCGCGCTCGATCTCGCCGATTCTCTGGGCCTCGACTCGCGCATACCAGGGCTGTGCGGCGTTCCCATTTGCATGCTGCCGGGCTATGAGGAACACTTCGACGAGTTTCACGACTCCGACCCACCCCGACAACCCGACAGGTCCTTCATGCCCGCCTGCGCAGACTGTCCCTATCGGCAACGATGCAGCGGGTTCTGGAAAGCTTACTTCGATCTGTACGGGACAGCAGAAATCGGATACCGCGCGCGCTAACGGTTTCTGATCAGGCCGGACCAGGTGCCGTTACAAAACATGCCTCGACTCTGCCTGGCCCGTCTGTGAATTCGTCCGAACCATAGATATCCAGGTATCCCTTCCAGACACCCTCGCAGACATCGTTCAAGCTACAGGAATTGCAGATCGGCGGCTTGGCCTTCAAGTAAGCGATGCGTTGCTGCTTCCAATTGAAGCGCTTGGTGCCTCCCGACCCCTCCGGTTTGAAAAGCGTCACGTCGGTTACCAGATCGCGCATTTCTCCTACGTAACGTTTCCTAAGAACCGGATTGGCCATTACCTCCCAGGGCATGCGACACAAGGGGAAATCGGCGAAAGTCAGATGAAGCCCCTGCTTGGATTCAGATTGTACGATCAACTCGAGCACGCGCGGTGTGGTTTCTTTGAAGGAGGGAACCCAGTCGCGGTTGCCCTGCGCCTGGTGTTCGGGCCGTATGAAATTGAAACGAATGTCACTTACGCCGAGTTTCTGGAAAAAGTCGACGAAGTGATCCAGGTGTGGAAGGTTCTTTTTATGCAAGACAGCGTTGAGAGAGAAGCCGTCGGGCAGTTTTCCGGTTTGCATGGCTTTGACCAGATTTCCAATGGCCTCGATCTTCTCCCTGAAGGATCCCGGGCGACAAGTTATGCCGTCTTCGATTCTTTCGATATGGCTGTGGATAGAAAAGGCGACCCTTGTCAGCCCGGCCTCAATCAACCTGTCCAGCCTCTGGTTATCGACCAGGCGCGATCCATTGGTACAGATCGCGATACGCTTGAAACCGCGTTCTCGCGACAGGCGAATACAGTGTTCCAGGTGAGGGTAGAGGGTTGGCTCGCCTCCGAGGAAGCCTATCGAATAGGCGCCCTGTTCACGGCGAGCGTCGATCTCTTGCTCGACTTGTTCGACACGCATCCAGCCGCGCTCACGGGCGGATACGCTGCCGTTCGAGCAGAAGACGCAACGATTATTGCAGGCTCTGCCCAGATTGATGTCCACGTTCTTCAAGGGTCCCTCGACTGTGCTCTTGACAGCTATAAAACATAAATGTGAGCATGACCACGAGAAAAATCCATGTCGGTGAAAAAAAACAAGAATATTCGCGATCTTGATCCGGCCGATGGCCGACAAGTTATCAACGCGCTTTCGATCCTGGTAAACAACACCCTTGAAGGTCCTGTCGACAGTGGTTGGCGGTGCCTGAGGGCAATGCCGCGCATTGATGGAACACTGTACTTCGATCTAAAGTCGCCGAAGGGGCCGGCTCGCCTGAACTGGATCGGGCCTCATGAGAACGGACAGCGGCTGGTTTTCTCCGGCGACTCGCGGAAGCACCCGAAAAAGAAGGTTGTTACAAAGGAGATAGAGGAAGTACTTTTTGCCTGCCTGGAGATGGATCAATTCTCCCTCTTGCACTTTCATAACAGTCAGAAAGACAACCTCCTATTCGATGACAAAGTCGTAGACGTGTTGCTTTCGGGACGGCTCGAACCCGGCCGGACACGCTGGTTCGGCTATCGTTTCCATGATGTCTTCCAGGAGAGCAGTGACCGCTTCCGGCTGACTTTTCAGGGATACGGCGGTCCGGTGGGATTCGAGGTGCGTCCTGCAATCCCACCCTTCGATGAGGACAAGCTGATTCTCAAAAACAATATTTTTACGCTTTACCTGGTTGAAGACAGCCGTCCTGCCGAGTGGCGTGAAAATGTCATGCACCAGGTCGAGCGCTTCATTGGTTTTCTGCTCAGCCGGGCGGTGCATTCGGGGATGCGGCTTGAGACGTCCTCACCGGCGGTAGGAACCGCTACCGGCGGCGGATCTGAGCCGGTATCCACGAGTCGTTGGGGCAATCCGAAGCAATGGTACCAATTTTTCTCCGACTTCGAAATCGAGCGCAGCAGCATCTGCTCGATGCGCTTTGTCGATCCGATAACCTGGATAACGCATGGCGAGGCGGAGTGCCGACTGGTCGAGCCCGAGGTGTCTCCCCGTCCGGTGACCTTCACGAACATACCCTGGGAGGAAGATCGACAGCAGGGCAACCGCGGTTCGATGAGTCTGTTTACCAATCTTGGTGAACAAGAGGCCGTCATGGGCGGAGCCGACAAGCTGCAACAGGCCCTAGACCGCGCGGCCTGCAACACGGAGGCATGCTTCGTCTGCATGAACAATACATGCCTGCCGAAAATAATCGGAGACGACGTGGCTTCCGCCATGCGCCGATTCTCGCGCACCAGCCCGATTCCCATACTGAACCTGAATACCGATCTGGATTCGCCTGACTCGACCTTCAAAGATCTCGTAAGGCAGGCTAGGCAGACCCTGGCCGAGGGCTTACAGACCGGCGAGCGCACAGGCCTCAACCTCGTCGGTTTCCCTCCCAACCGGGGCCGGCGGGAATTGATTGCCGATCTCGAAGAAATGGGAATCGGGACGAACGTGACCCTGCTTCCTGACATCGGGATTGAGCTTCTGGCCCGCTATCTGCTGGGCAGGCAGGCGGTAATCTATCCTCATGCGTCCTGGGTCGAGATAGTCGAGTCGCTACTCGGCGATCTAGATGTGCCCTTCAGAATCATGCCGGCTCCCTATGGACACAAGCGAACCATAGAGTGGCTGAAAGCCGTCGCCAAAGACATGCAGCGCACGGAACAGTTCGAGCACTTCAAGAATGAGCGACTGGATGAGCACGGGCGGCAATGGGAAGAACTCACCCAGCAGGCTAGCGAGTTTCGCCTGGCATTCGTGGTTGACGGCATCAGCCTGCGCAGGCTTTTCGAGCAAAGGCTGATGTACGGCTTCGAGATTTTTTCATTGATAGAAGAGATGGGCTTTGGAGTGGACGTCCTGATTCTGGCAGCGGACGAACTCGGACAGCCGGATCTGGCAGAGTTTCTTCCGGCTTGTGAACATTTCGAGCGGCACACATTCAAGACCTTTTCGAACCCTGAGCAACTCGATGCCTTGCTGGCTGATGGATCTTTCCAGGCGGTCTATTCGGAAGTGTTCTTTGATTCCCGCCTAACCAGAGCAGGCAAGGCACAGTTCAACCTGGCCATGCTTGAAATGGGACTGCAAGGGGCCCTGCGCAGCCTCGGCAGGCTTTTGGCCGTTTGCCGCATGCCCTTTTACAGGAGATACGGGAGGTACTTCGGTGGAAAGTGAAAAGCGCCCCGACGAGAGCGATCAGTATCTGTTCATGCCTTATTTGACCGGGGTTTACCTGGCCGTCAACGCGATATGCGATGCCTACATGGTTGTAGACGGCCCCAACTGCGTCTTCTTCCGGGCCTCCCAGATACAGGGCAACCACGATTGGCACTCGACTCTCTCGTCGTGCACCGGATTGCACAGGGTGGCGGACACCGACTGCACTACAGAGAGAGCCGCGGCGGGAGACACCAGACTGCTTGTATCACGCCTGCAGGAAGTTGACGCCATTGAGGCATGCAACCTGATTCTGCTGACAGCCATGTCGCCAGTGGCCGTGACATCGCCGCAATACGATCAAGTCATAAAGAGTTTGCCCGAGCCGCTGACGAAGGAGATCGTCCAGGTTCGCTCGGGTTCGCTGACGGGCGACTGGCTGCACGGCTATGCAGCGACGCTCGAGGATCTGGCCGCGCAGCTCGAACTCGGTAGTTCGAATGATCTGCGGCAAGATGATGTTGCCATCGTGGGCTATCTGATGGACCGCAACGAGGCGGATCATGTCGCCAACCTGGAAGAGATTTCACGACTGCTCGATGCCATGGGCCTCAGACTGGTATCTTGCTGGCTCTCGGGCGGCGACGTATCCGGCTTGCGATCCGTTGGCCGGGCAGGGACCATACTATCCTTTCCGTATGCGAGACGGGCGGCTGTGAAGCTTGCAGAGCGTACGGGAGCAAAGCTGGTTGAGTGCGAGCTGCCGCTTGGGACCGGGGCCACCAGCGAGTGGCTGAGAAGCGTAGGTCGGGCTATTGGCAAGCAAGAACAGGCTGAAAAGGTCATCGATGCCGAGATGAGCCAGGTGGCGCCCAAGCTGGAGTGGATCCTGCAGCGGGCGTTCGTGGGAAAGATTTTTGCGCAGTTGGGAAGCGATCCATTTTTGCTCGAAGCTTTAAAAAAGGCTCTTGCCGAGTTGGGTTGCCGAATCGGGCTGTCCGCCTGTTTCTCGCATGATAATCACCTGCCCGAGCATGCAACCAAGAACGGGCAGGGGAGGGAGATTCTTTTCAATCCACCAAGAAACGAACTGCAGCGCGCTTTCGAGCGATTGTTGAGACTGGACGACCTGGATCTGGTTATCGTCAACAGCCGGGTCCTGAGGTTCCTCGACTCATTGCCCCGGCGGTTACCATTTATCGAACTCGGCTTTCCCTCATACTACACGCATGCCTTTTTCGAGAGTCCGTTTTTTGGCTTCCGCGGAGCTCTCAGGCTTGTAGAACGCATGGCCAACGCCATGAGTCAGGCAGCTGCTATCAATAGCGATCTGTTTTGATTGATGTGTTATAGAATCAGCGGACACGAGCTGGTTTCCGGAAGGAGCGGCAGATGCAGAAGCTGGCTTTCTATGGCAAGGGTGGTATTGGCAAATCGACTATTGCGGCCGGGGTCAGCATGGCGCTTGCAGGCAAGGGTATGCGAGTGCTGCATGTCGGATGTGATCCCAAGCACGATTCTACGATGGCATTGGTGGATGGCGGCAAGATCACGACGGTCATCGATAAGTTGTTCTCGATGCCTTCCGGTTCCATGACCGGCGCCGATCTGATCATGAAAGGCAAGCAAGGCATCGACTGCATCGAATCGGGCGGTCCCGAGCCGGGTATCGGCTGTGGCGGTCGGGCGGTCTCGCGGATGTTCGAGATACTCGAACAAGTCGGCGTGATGGACGACGATCGCTACGACGTGGCCGTGTTTGATGTGCTGGGCGATGTTGTCTGCGGCGGGTTTGCGGCTCCCCTAAGAAGCGCTTTCGCGCCCAAGGTAGTCATCGTATTGTCCGAAGAGCTTGCCGCGGCATATGCGGCCAACAATATTGCACTGGGTGTCACGCGTTACCTAGACAACGGGGCCTGCCTGGCCGGGGTCGTGATGAATCTTCGAGACAACCAGGCTGATCGGGAACCGGTAGAGCGTTTTTTGAAAGCCATCGAAACCCCGATACTGGCGACTATCCCGCGTGATCGCAGGATGCTTGCGGCCGAATTGGAAGGCCGCTCAATCATCGAGCACGCGCCGAAATCAAAAATAGCTAAAATGATAGGCGATCTGGCCATGCACTTGATGGAACTGAACCCGGATGATTGCAAAGTACCAAGGCCACTGGAACTCGATGCCTTACGCAATCTGATGCGCGGCAACGGATGATATGTCAGGAAATGCCAATATAGCAGCCTCTAAGGTAGAGGTTCCAGACCGCCTGGACGTCAAGGTAGGATTTGCCTGCAACAACCACTGCCGTTTCTGTGTGCAGGGTGAAAAACGCAAGAAGTACGGCCGAAGGAGCAAGGAAGAAATCTTCGAAATCCTCAAGAAGAATTCCCGGGAGCGAACTGCGGTAGTCTTTACCGGCGGAGAGCCCTCGCTTCATCCCGATATTATTGAACTTGTCTCCATGGCGAACGAACTTGGCTATGAGTCGATCCAGATCCAGACCAACGGTCGTATGTTTGCCTATGAGAGATTCTGCAACGACATGATCGAGGCCGGCGCAACGGAGTTCTCACCGGCGTTGCATGGCCACACGGCGGGGCTACACGACTACCTGACCACGGTGTCTGGATCTTTCGAACAAACCGTAAGAGGCATTAGAAACCTTGTGAAACTGGGTCAGAAAGTGGTTACCAACAGCGTGATAACCAGGTCGAACTTCAGGCATCTTCCTGAGCTTGCCGAAATATTGGTTGAGTTGGGCGTCGACCAGTACCAACTAGCATTCGTGCACCCGGTTGGCTCGGCCGGGATTGATAGTAACTTTGCCTCGATCGTGCCGCGCTTCGAGTTGCTCGAACCTTATCTTCATGCCGGATTGCAGGTGGGGATAGACGCGGGCCTGGTTGTCATGACCGAGGCTGTTCCGTATTGTTTCATGAAGTGTTACGAGCAATACGTGGGGGAAAGGATCATGCCTGCCACGCGAATCTTCGACGCCGAGGGCGTCATTGAAGAATATCGTGACTACAGGCTGGAAGAGGGAAAGTCAAAGGGGCCACATTGTACAAGTTGCAACATGAGTGATAGTTGCGAGGGTCCCTGGCGGGAATATACCGAAAGATATGGCTGGTCTGAGTTCAAACCGGTAGATAGTTGACATAATTAACATTAAGGTAACTTACTAGTTGGCCAATCTTGGATACATACAAGTAACCCGCATTTGCAACCAGCACTGCCTGTTTTGCTCGAACCCAGACAATGAGCGCATGATTTCGCTCGGTGATGCGCGCACACAGTTGGAAGGTCTTGTAGAAAAAGGGTATTTCGGGGCGATCCTGACCGGCGGAGAACCGACGCTGCATCCCGATCTGCCCGAGATCGTGCGCCTGGCGCGCGACCTTGGCTTGCATGTACGCATGATAACCAACGGACAGAAAACAGCAGAAGAGGGCGTTCTTGAGAGACTCTTGCAATCCGGTCTTCAGCACCTGCATCTGTCCGTCCATTCGGCGAGACCCAACGTCCAGGCCTACCTGACATCAAACGAAAATTCGTGGTCCAACCTCGAGGCTACTTTCGAGTTAGTGGGAGAGTTGGGATTGACCTGCGATGTAAACACCGTCATGTGTGCCCATAACGCGGATCATCTCGACGAAACGGTGCAAGCCATTGTTGCAAAATTCCCGTTCGTTCGACACTTCGTCTGGAACAACATCGATCCCACGATGAATCGGGTGGCCGAGAATCCTCACACGGTGGCCAAGTTGGCCGATATTGAGCTTTCACTTTACAGGGCGGTAAATTTCCTGGAGTCGACGGGGAGAACGTATCGTATCGAGAGGCTGCCTTTGTGTTACATGGCCGATTTCGCCCATGCCTCAACAGAGACGCGCAAGATAGTAAAGCACGAAGAACGCACGGTTCATTTTCTGGATGAAAAGGGACATGTCCGCCAAACAGAATTTTTTCACCAAAAATCGGAAACCTGTTCCCATTGCCGGCTGGATCCAATCTGTGCGGGCCTGTACGACCTGGGCGGAGCCTACGACCCGGCTGAACTGTACGCCGTATTTCTGGACCCTAAGGACATAGTCTCGCGTGTCCGGCATGAACGCTGACGCAAATGAGTTTAGCTAAAATAACAGCCTGCTTGATCAGCTTTTTGCTGGTAGCTATTCTGTTACCCGCAAGGGGCTTTTGTAGTCAGGATGAACTACCATGGCAGCCAGGTGATGAGGTCTGGAACGG
>Ga0315535_1000096_pt1 | contig 53537 bp, 102 predicted proteins | sample SalMarSW160220MG_2_FD_203092 | JGI IMG/M metagenome (GOLD analysis project Ga0315535, IMG submission 203092) | Salt marsh sediment microbial communities from the Plum Island Ecosystem LTER, Massachusetts, United States - Salt Marsh Sediment SW1602-20 ... | reverse complement strand
ATCGATAGCATAGAGTATGAGGTGAAATGAGAAAAATAGGAATATATTATAAATATAATATAGATGATAGAGTATTTGTTTGGAATATGGGGAAAGCTAAAGAAGTCCTAATATTAGGCATAGAGATAGAATATAAGAAAGGGATAGATATCAAAGCATATAAGTCTATCTTTTATAAGGTTGGATATTTTGATAATAATCCTAAAATTAGAAACTATGTCGAGTCTGATGTCTATTTGACAAAAGAAGATTTAATTAATTTTAAAATAAAAGAACTAAAAGCTCTAAATGAATAACTACTAAAGGATAACTAAATGAATAACGACTACAAGCAAAAAGAAGAAGAGATAAAAGAGATTATATTTGATATCTTAACGCTAACAGATGATAAGCACTTAATAAAAGACTTAATCTTCAACATGATAGCTGAACATCTAAACGTGATTACTGATATAATAAACAATACTTGACAACTAAGGGTAAAAAGGATAATATAAGATATGCTATATCCAAATAAATACCAGTCTATAATAATAGAGCTTGAAGAAAATAGAGATGAGCTTATAAAGGCGTCTAAGTTAATATTAAAACCATTTATAGCTGTAGGCAAAGAATTAAATAAGGCATTAAAACTATTAGGGCAGGTGGCAGACTGTATAAAAAAGCATACACATTAAACTAAACGATTAAAAAACGATTATGGGAAGAAAAGATATATATAAAGACGGCAAACAATTTTCAAGTGAGTATCAACCTCCAAACGAAAGCAAGCAAGTAAAGAAGCATAAGACATGGCTAAAGGAGCTTATCAAAGAGAATAGAGAAGTATTTGAAGGTATGGTACAAAAAGGCAATAAGGACTTTTGGAAGATGGCTATGGAATGGGCGCATAGTAAAGCCACAGAGAAAGTGAAAGTAAATGCTAAAGTAGAAAATGAGATTAACAAGGAAGATAAGGAAACAATTAAAAAAGAGCTGCTTGATATAATGAAAGCGGAGTTTAAATAGTGTTTGATGATAAGTTACTTGATAAGGGATATCAATACCTATCGTTAGAATATCCGGTACTTAATCAAGCATTATTCCATCATAGAACACACGAAAATAAACCTATTAGATTTCAAAAACATCAATACTTAATACCGGTATACAAAGACAAGTCACATCATCAAATACATAAAAAGGGTACTCAATCCTGTATAAGCGAGTATCTAATTGCATTTAGTGTGAACAAAGCTATTGAGGGAAGCAATTGTCTGTATATATTGCCAACTGATGTTATAAAAGCAAGGTTTGTACAATCCAGGGTAAACACTACTATACAGAATACAGAGTATTATAAATCGTTAATGAAGAACATCGATAGCGCAAGTATGAAAGCGTTTAATGGGATAATCAATTATGTCGGGAGTAACTCGCAGGCTAACTTTGCAGAGTTTGTTGCAAGTGTTGTAATAGTGGACGAAAAGGATTTTTGTAATCAAGCTAATTTTATAATGGCTAAAGAACGACAGGCAAAGCAACAGATGGAAGATCGATATACAATAGAGGTTAGCAATCCAACTATATTAGATTATGGCATAGATATAAGCTACAACGAAAGTGATAAAAAGAGATGGTTTAATCAATGTGATTGTGGTCATAAGTTTTTTATAGACTTCTTTAAGCATATAGTAAGAAAAGAGAATGACGAATATATTGTTATTGATAAGGACTTTGATTTTGAAAGCGAAAGAGACTGTAATATAATATGTGATAAATGCGGAAAGCCTGTTGATAGATTTGGAAAAGGTGAGTGGGTGACCGAAAAGAAAAGCCAAATATCTGGATATCATTATACTCAGTTTTTTACAAGCCCGACTCCAATAAGAGATCAGCTATCAAACTTTAACAGAGGCCTTTCAAATGACAGGGAATTACAACGATTCTACAACGCTGTATTAGGGGAAGCATACACCGCAGAGGGAGCTAAGATCAATAGATCAATGTTTGAGATAGGAGACTACTACCAACTAACAGAAAGTAGAAACCCTTGTATTGCAGGGATTGACGTTGGAAACATATTGCATACTGTAATCGGCGAAATGCTACCGGATAAGAAAGTAAGGATCATTAAGGTGTTAGAGCTTAAAAACTTTCAAGATATTCTTGACATTCACCGTCAATATAATATAATATGCGGAGTAGTAGATAGTAGACCTGAAGCAAGATTATCAAGACAAATCGTAGCAACTTTCAAGGGTTGGTTTATGTGTGATTATTTAACCGAAAGCAACAAAGATGCAATAGACGCAACCAGACGAATAATTAAAGTTGATAGGACAACTAGCCTTGATTCAGTAAAAGAAGCCATACTCTTAAAAGATGTTATATTTCCAAAAGACTTGCCAGAATACTTTAATGAACACTTAGAGGCCAGCACTCGAATATGGCAGGAGAAAGAGAATCACCTGGAAGGTGGGCGTTATATCTGGGTTGAAGGGAATAAGCCGGATCATTGCTTTCATAGTTTGAATTATCTTAATTTATGTAAGAAACTATTATTACTTAGCAGGTAAAAGGATAACAAATGGGAAAAAACAAAGAAGTAAAGGTTGCTATTGAAACACTTCACGATGAAATGAAAATTGCACTTGTAAGCACTAAGTTTATGGAATTAGAGTTTATAAATACAATGATGATAGATTTAGTATTCAAAGACAACTTAAACTACAAAGATGCATACGAGACTTTAAGGGATGCAATATACAAGCGGATGGAAAAGTATAAAGAGATAATACTATTAACACAAAAAGAAGAGATGAAGGTACAGTAATGGAAAAATGGTATCAAAACTGGTCATGGTTAGGGTATATAAACTTTTTTATATTGCAATGGTTTTTTATTAGGCTTGCTAGATATTTGCCATCGGGATATAAAGTGGATGGAATAGATATTATTGAGCATGAAGATGGCACTTATTCATATAGCCAAAGGGCATATAAGTATTATTTAAAATATAAAATATTAAAATGGATAGTGCCTTTAACGGGTTGGTGGAGTGATTATAAATATATAGGCAAGGTAAACTAAATGAACGATACAATAATAAATGCGGAGACAGTTGAAAAAGGTTTGACACAGGGTCTCAATGACATTCAAATGCAGGGGAATGTTGACAATAATAAACGTGGTATAAATATAATATCCTACTCATCTTTAATGGGAATGACCGCAAGGAATAAAGAGGGGGGATTACTTACAACCACAGTTGAAAACCAGTATTTCTATTTATCCCCTGAAGACAGGGTAAGGATAGCTCAGCTATGCACACCTGTTTTAGGTATAGTTACAAGTAGGCAAAACAAGATTGCGAGTACAAAGTTTACAATAACTAACAACAAAAAAGAAGAGGATAGAATCGCAGAGAGATTAAAATCAATCTATCAAGTATATAGAGAATATCAGAAAGAACAAAGAGTTGACTTTATAGTAGCAAGGGCAAGACTATACGCAATACTAAAAACAGAGCTTACAGAGTTATTGCCGGATGCATCTAATTTTAATGGTTGCTTAATCCGTTGGAAAAGAAGAAACTCACAAATTGATGTTGATAGAAACAACGAGATTGAAGACTGGTTGAATGAGCCGAACGCTAATGATAAGTGGGAAGACTTTATAAAAAAATGGGTGTTTGATGATCATGTACACGGGTGTACTGCCCTATATAAAGAAACACTTAATGGCAAAATAGAAAACTTATATATCTTACCTGGGGGGACTGTAGTCCCTGTAAAAGACAGATACATATCAAGTCTTAATGCTTATATGCAAATCATTGACGGACTAGAGCCTCAAATATTTTTTAATGATGAACTTTCATTTAGTCAATATATTCCAACGTCAATGAGATCATATCCTTTAGTGCCTCTCGAGGCTTTGATTAACAAAGTAGCCGAAACTATGTTTTTTGATAAGTTAATGGCAGATCAAGCAGATGGAACGAAACCACCCGAAAAGGTTGTAATAATATCAGACAACTCACCTTTTGGGGATTGGGATAAAGACTTAGAAGTACCACTCGATCCGATGGAACAAAAGAGAGTTGAAGAGAAAATCAATACTCCTGTTAAGGGTGGTATAATGACATTTTCTGGGAACAAAGTAACCGTTGCCGATCTATCACGTGAAAATACTATGGGTATTCAGATGCAACGCCAAAAGGATATAAGGGAAGAGGTGGCTTTAATATTTAATGCAACTAATCAAGAGGTTAATCTATCGGGCAGTGATTATGTGGCTGGTAGGGAAACAAGCGAAACTCAGGAACGACTAGAACATGAAAAGGGAACTTATCCTCACTTTAAAAGAATTGAGAGAATAGTATCAAAAGAGATCCTCCCTTTCAGGTTTGGGTGGGGAAGGATATTTGAGTTTGAAACAACAAAAAACGAAATGGCAGAGATACAACTAGAAACTGCAAAAATACAATCAGGTAAATACTCTGTTAATGAAGTAAGGGAAATGGATAACTTAGAAGGATTTGACAAAGAAGAGTATAACTATCCACAGGGTGCAAGTCAGCAAGAACAACAGCAAAATAATTTATTACAACAAGGAGAAATTTAATGATATTAGAAATAAATACAGGGAAATATATAAATACAAATCATTTAATATCATTTAGTATAAAATATTGGTGGGAAATAATAGGAGGTCTTCTTACTAAAGAAGAAGCGGATAAATGTTTTATAGAATATAGGTTAGATAATGGGCAAGAACTACATGGAAAAGTATTTGATAATTATGATAAAATAAAAGGCTGGATAGATATGAACATTCAGGGTGTAAAAGATGCAAACATGTAAAGGCAAAGAAAATTATAACAATATGAAAAAGGAAGCTGAAAAGAATAAAGAAAAAGAAATGAAGAAAGACAAGCTTAAATATTATGGTAGCCATTTAACCAACTATCCAGCAAAGGAAAAAATATATGAATAAAAAACAAGAGTTCATAAGTGATTGTATCTCTAATTGTATTAAGAACGGTAAAAGCCAAGAGCAAGCAAGCGCAATTTGCTATTCTAAATGGGAAAGCAGGAAAAGCATTGTAAAAGGGTTAATAAGTAATCTTAAAAAATGGTATGTAGCAAGATCCCTTGACAGTAATAGCGGAGGGGCTTTAATACCGCAGAGTTTAGCGGGAAATGAGAAAAAGAAAAAATGCAAAAAGAAATAACAATAGACAAATTATCAATAAACCAATTCGACGATATAACTGCCCCTTTTGAGTTAGATTTAATTGCAGTATTTAAGTTGATTGAGGATAAAGTAAACAATATGGATTTTACAGGTAAAAGTGAATATGAGATCAATACAATGATTGAAGGGCTATTTAGTGAGTAAAATTAGCATCGATAGATTAACTAAAAAATATGGCTCAGATAACATCAAAGGCGAAAAGTATCAAAAAATAGTTAATGATATACTTAGCTTTAACCGTGAGAAAATAACAAACTCAGTTGTAAAGATAACAGATGATAAGTTTAAGAAAACTATTGCGAGTAATAAATGGAGAGTAGACTTCCCGCCGATTGAAGATATAACAAAGAAACGTTTATTGTTTATTGACATGAAGCCACAGACAGAATTATTAAAGACTGCCGAAAAAGGTAACTACATAACTCAAACGCTAAGAAATAAATTAAGCAATGATTTAAAAGAAACATTAAAAAGAGTACCGGCAGGGACTAAATTAAGTCAAAGGCTAGTTAAAGAGTATAAGGCAAGGATAACCGATACTTTTAGCAACTATACAAAGAAAGACCCACGTTATGGAGTGCCGAGTAATATCAGGAATATATCAGTAACCGAAATGAAAAGTGCAGTTAATAACACACGTAAAATATACATGGATGAACTGATTGCAAGAAATCCGGAACTTGAATATTATAAACAGTGGTTTCATTATAAAAGCTATTCAAAGGAATACCGCAGAGGCCATGCAGAAAAGCATCTTGAAAAAAAGAAAATGGGTGAAAAGTTTACGGTTAATATATACGAGAAGAAAAAAGGCAAGTGGGTTAAATCAGGTAAAACAGTTGAAATGGATAGACCTCACGATAGTAATGTTGATATAAGTGAAATTATCGGGTGTTCATGTGAATTAAAATATATTTTAAGAAAAAACTCTTGACTTATAAAAGGAAATAGTGTATGAAAAAAGATAACAATGAATTTGAAGAAATTGCTTTAAAATTAAAGGAATGTTCTTTATTGTTGAAAAAGTTCTACTCAAAAGACTTTAAAGTCGAGTTGAACGTACCAAGCTCTAAAGAAATAAAAATGAATATAACTGAATATAATATTTAGTTAAAAAAGTCTTAACCCGCACGAACGGATAAGATCATAGTTAAGGAATTACTTAATGAGTGATGTTAAAACCGACGTGCAAAAAAGAATATCTTTCCACTTCCATCCTAATTTAAACAACTCAAATACTTTCACATTAGAAAAATCTCTTAATAACAAAAAGAAACGATATTTAAAAGGAATCTCTTCCGGCATTAAAACCGATCAGCACGGTGAACGTATGACAGAGAAATGTATCAAGTCATTTGTTGACCAAGCTAACAGCGGAGAGATATTGCTGTTTCCGGACATACACGGTGTAAAACAATCTGAGGATATCGGGCGTTTAGTGAAAGCAAGAGTATTACCTAATTTTGACTGGGAGACTGAGTTTGAATTATATGACGATAATATCGGCACGATTAAAAAAGAAAAAATAGATACACTTTGGAATCAGTTAAACGGGCTCCCCCCTTATAAAAAGCCTATTCAAAAAGGTTTTTCAATCGAAGGGTATATACCAGAGAATACCGGCATAATTAGAATGTCTGAATCAGGTCAAAGAGTAATTGACGAAGTGCTACTTGACGGAGTTGTTTTAGTTCCACGCCCCGCATATAAAGACAGTATTGCAAACGCTATTTATAAAGCTCTTGACGAATTACCGCCGTGGGAAGTAGACAAGATTAAAAAAAGTGTAGATACAAAACTCGGAGCTATTTTAAAAGATAAAGAATCATCTAATCAGTTTTATTCTAAAAAGTATGAGATAGAAGAAGCCTTTCAAGATATGATAGAGGATATTATGAAAGACCCTAAAGAGAATAAACAAGATAGACTAGACGCTTTATTTGAAGAATATAAAAATCTAATGATAGATTTAATACTTTCGTCCGCAAATATCTTTGTGAATGACAATGACATGACAGACGAAAAACAACAACAACAAATTGGATTATCAAGAATTGGAGTCAAAGTACTCAAAGGGCTGGAATCTAATTTGCAAAAATTGCTTATAGTAAAGCAGAGGAGTAATAAAATATGATTATAAGAAAAGAGAATGAGAACGAAGAAAAAGTATTGTTAAACAATATAATGAGCTTAGTTCAGCAACTATTACAGAGTGAAGGCTCTGAAGAAATGACAGGAGAGGAAGATATGCAATCAGGAAACGAGTTAGAAGCTAATGACGAAGTTTTAATGGCTTTAGACGCTGAGGATAAAGAAGATAAGAAAGACGAAAAAGATGAGGAAGTAAACAAGTCAACAATTGATACCCCGTCAGACGGATCGGTAGCAAATGACGACTCAGAAGAACTAATTGAAGAACCTCTTACAAACATAACAGAGGAAACAATTGACGAAGTTGCAAAAGCTATTTTAAACAAAATAGGTTTTAAATCTAATGTAAAGAAATCAGTAAAGAATGATTCAAGTTCAACTAATAAAGTATTAAACGAACTTGTAAAAATAAACAAGAATTTACTTGCAAGACAAGAGGTGACTGAAAATGCAATCGGCAATCTAATCAATGGGTTAGGCATTGCAAATGAAATTGAAAAAAGCTATGCAGTAAAAGAAGAACAACAGGTTAGAAAAGGTTTGAACAACCCTAAAGACGCAGAGGCTACACTTGCTTATATAGCAAAGGCACTGAATATTCAGAGTGTAGAAAAAGAAGAAAGCACTTTATCAAATATAGATAAGGTAAGAAAGTCCTTAGCGGATAAGTCAATCCTTGCAAGCCTAGTTGCAAAAAGATAGGAGTATATAAATGAACGGAATTCAACAGTTAAGACAATTTAATAGATTTGCAGGTGAGAATGTTAGCTTAATTAAAAAAGCTCTTTCATCTGCAACAGGTGTAGGGGAAGGCTTAATTCCTCAGAGTTTGGAAAAAGAAATTACTAATTTAATTATTAGACTTTCACCTGAACTTGCTTTAACACAATCTAAGAAGATTCAAGGCAAATACCATGAGTTCAATAGGTTGACAACACTACCCGCAGCCGGTGGCGCAATGGGCGAAAATGCTACAACTCCGACAACTAACAGTACAACTGTAAAAACGGGTGTAACATTAAAAGTTATTCGTAGAAAAGGCGCGGTAACAAACTTCTTACAAGATACAAGCGGCGAGTATATTGATGCCGCAGCTTATGAAATGGAAAATCAACTTATCGTACAAGTGTATGATTTAGTTAACGCTATTTTATATGGTAATGCAGACGCTAATCCTTATGAGTTTAGCGGGCTAGATAAATTGATAGGAACTTACTACAATTCAGCAAGTGCAACAGTATGCCTTAATAGAATCGTAGAGGCAAGATATGGAGTAACAAAAACTTCATTAAAGTTTCTTGATGACATGATTGACAGATCAAACAGGAAGGGCGGCTCTAAGCATCGAAGATGTTTTGTAATGTCTCCTGAGATGTTATCTTTCGTATCTCAGCTATTGACAAATGTAAGGTTAAATCAAGGTTTATCCGGAACTATGAGTCAAGTTGAAATTAACGGCGGTTGGAGAATGAACGCATATAGGGATATTCCTATAGTAGAATCAACTTCTACAAGACCATTAACAACTATGACGACCGTAACCCCGACAACTAATGCAGCGGGTGGAACAATACCAGATGATGAATACTTTTTCAAAATTGCGGCAGTAACACTTGACGGTGAACAACTAGCAATCGAAGAAAGCCAGGTCACAGCTGGCGGAAATACATCAACTCTAACTTTAACATGGACTGCTAATACAGCAAATCTTAGATATAAGATATACTGTTCAGACACTGTAAATACAGAAGTATTAGTTGCTGAACTTCCGGGCTTTACTTATGATACAAACGGAACAAACAATGCGATAGGTGTAACAAGTGTAACTTTTACAACTAATCCAACAGTTTATAATCCGACTTTCTCATATACAGACGGAACTACTACAATGGCAGCCGGTACTATCACAGCAAGCGTGAGCTTATGGCAGACAAGGGATGTTGCTTATGAACAAGAGGCGGCACATGACGTTCCAGAGTCTATATTCTTATGGGATTTAGACCCAATTCAGGGACTAGGTAAACTTGTTTATACAAACCAGGGTGGAAGTAATTTTGATGGTTTAATTACCACAACTCCACTTGCACAAACAGATGACTTTTTACCATTCTTGATAAAGAGTTATTGTGCGTTAGTACCAAGCGCAGATATGACAAGCGTGTATCATCGTGGAGTTAGGACTTACTGATAATGTTAAAAACATATAAAGAATATAATGCGGGGCTTAAAGCTCCGCTTATATCCGAAAAGGTAAAGATAGAACAAAAGGAAAAGCAAGAGAAAAAGGAAGAGGTAAGATATCAGCTTCACTGTCCGGAGTGGGAAGTTGGTAATCCAAGAAACTATGAAATTACAATTGATAATGAGATTGTAAAAGTAGTAAATAATGTTTGTTATACGTATAGTAAACAAATTAGAGATGACCTTATAAGACAGGGTTATCTTTTATTGAAGGAGTTAAAAATATGACTAGAGATGAAGCAAATATAATAAATAATGCTATGCCAGCTAATCAACTTGTTAAGCTGGGCGATCAAGTCATGCAATCCTTAGGTATAAATGTAGGTAAAATATATTATCTTGACCCAACAAATGGGGCGGATTCAAATGATGGCCAATCTTATGATAAAGCCTTTAAAACATTAACCTATGGATATAGTGTGTTACGAGATGGCTATAATGACGTGTTGGTTTATATGGCAGGTACAACGGGCGTAACTTTATCCGCTCAACTTGATTGGGCTAAAAGCTATGCACATTTAATAGGATTTTGCGCTCCCGTAGGGGTGGGCAAAAGAGCGAGGATATTTCAATTATCAACCGCAACCGGCATTGATCTGTTAAAAGTATCTGGAAGTGGATGTGTATGGAAGAACATATATGCATTTCATGGAGTTGCGGATGCAACGTCAAAGATATGTTTGACAGTTACGGGACAAAGAAATTACTTTGAAAATTGTCATTTTGCAGGAATAGGAAATGCAACAATGAGCGTAGCAGGATCGGCAAGTGTAAAAATAAATGGCGGTGCTGAAAATGTATTTAAAGGTTGTCAAATTGGAGTCGATACAGCGACTCGTGATGCGGACGCTACGGAACTATGGCTTGACGGCGCAGCAACCAGAAACGTATTTGAAGATTGCCAGTTATATGGTTATGCAGGTGCGGCAGGCTATGCAACCGTAACACTGGAAGATGCAACCGCAATTGATAGATATTTAATGTTTAAAAATTGTTTGTTCTTTACTGATTCTGTTAACCAGACAATCGCACAAACATCTGTATTTAATATCAAGGCTGGAATAGTACAAGGAAAGATTATATTAAAAGACTGTATGGCTTTCACAGATGGTGCGGCTGAGTGGGATTCAAATAATAGGGGCATTATTTATAATAATGCAGTAGCAGCAGCAGCAAGTGCAGCCGGTGGAATTGGTACTAATCAATAAGGAGTTTATAATGAGAAGAGATGATGACTGGATAGAAATAATAGATAAACAACCGGAAATAGTAACTAAAATAGAAGTTAAAAAAGATACAAGAAGAGTAGTAAAAGAAGAAGAATAAAGTTTTTATAATCGGCATTAACCGTGCCGATTGTTAAAGCCTTATAAGGCTATTAAACGAAAAAGGGTTTTGAATCCGTTCACCCTGAAAAACGGATATTTTTATAAGAGGCTAAAATGGATTTAAAAATAGAAGTAGTAAAGTTTATGCAAACTCATAAAGCTCCGGTTAATGATGAAGAGTTCCATGCCTTAGCGGGTAAGTTAGGAGTAGAACCGGACAAACTGGAATCAATCGCTTATGGGTTATTAACGAGTTTTTTTAATAGTGGAAATGCTAAAAAGAAAAAGCTGAATATAAAAGATATTGACGAAGCTGAATTGAGAAAAGGCATTAAGGTTGAAATGGAACATACGAATGAGCCAATAATAGCCGCAAGAGTAGCATTAGATCATTTGGCTGAAACCCCGAAATATTATAGCATACTTCTAAAGGCTGGATTATGAGTAAACCGACCGCAACGGAAATCAGAGCCGTACTCGAAGGTTATTGCATTTCAAGCAATGTTATATCAGACGCATGGATAGAAGCACGTCGGGATAATTATGTTATTCCAACAGTTGAAGAAATGACACGCTCTAAGTTTACAGGTGTTGAAACTATAACAGAGTATGTAAGCGGAAACGGTACTAATATATTATACTTGTCAAGGCGTGATATTAAGTCATTGACTGAAATTAGATATGTACTCGGTGGGGATAACCAAAGAGTTTTAAACCTCTCGAATGTAGAGTTACTCGCAGATGAAGGAATGCTGAAAGCCAAAAGAAATGCAGTTGAAACCTGGATTATGCCGGTTTTCCCAAAAGGCCAAAAGAACATGAAAATCGTTTACACGGTTGGATATGAGGATGCCGATATACCGGCAGGGATAAAAGAGGCTATTTCATTTTTAACAGCTGAAATGATGTTGACACAAATTGAAGGAAGATTCGGGGGTGGTGATACTTCCGCAGAGGCATTTAGTAAGAGTTATGGAAGGCGAGGCAAATATACAAATATTCGTAATGAATTATTTAGACTTGCTTATTATAAAATAAGACGATATGGAACGAGTGTAGTTTAATGGAATATACACGAAGTGCAGTATTTACATTAGGAAGCCCTACCCTTACAGTTGACACTAACAGAATGGCAGCAGGGTTATTTTTATACAAGAGTGATTATATACCTATTTGCACGACTGTATTGACGATAGATGATGTTGACGAATTAACAATGTCAGATAATGCTTTACTTGACGGCACTGTAAATGTTTTGTTTAGCGACGTACCGCCTTATAAATTGCAGGAGACATGCGAGGCAAGAAAAGAAGTACAAAACATTGTTAATAATGAAGGATCATTGATACAAATAGTTTTGAGAGATGAAACGAATGTAACAAGAGATGACTATAATTCGATCAAACGAAAAGCTCAATCAAAGTCATTTTGGGTTAAGGCATATCCGATTATTGAGAACCCTTCAAAGAATGAACTTGATGAGACTGGATTAAAAGAAGATTGTCAAGTATCGGTTAAAACAGCTTATCAAGATTGGATAGATGCCGGTTATGACTTAAACGATATTATCCTAAATAGATCAACTGTAAAGCATAACGCTGAGACGTATAAAATAGTAGACAGGAACAATTTAACTAGATTTGGTAATAGTTATTTATATATAGTGCTGGGGCTTAGAAAAGAATGATAGCTAACTTAAAACAAGTTGGGAAAAGACTTGAAGGCAGATTTAACCGACTCCATGATTATCATAAGGGATATATAGACGCTCAGCGAAAAGCTGATGCGGTAAGATTGATTGATATATTTGTTAAAGGTATAGAAAATGATAGTTTTGGATTAAAGCGATTAAAGCCCGAAACGGTAAGGGAAAAGCAAAGACAAGGATATCCACAACCAGATAATCCGTTAATGGGCATGGGTGGGGACGATAAAAGACTATACCGTCAAATGCTTATGATAAGAAAGCTAAAGAACGGATATAGAATAAGACCGAGTGATAGAAAACATCATAAAGCAAATATAAGTTTAAAGACCTTGTTTTATGTGCATGAATACGGTAAGACTATTTTTAACGGCAAAGTAGCAATAGTGATACCGGCAAGGCCGGCAGGGAAAAAAGCGTTTAATGAGTTTTATAATGAGAAAGACAATAGAAGTTTAGTTGCTAATTTTGCAGCTAGTATAAATGAATGGATAGTTAGCGGTAGGGATAAAAGGATAAAGAACTTGATTAAGAAAAAACAACAGGAGGCTAAAAACTATGATGCTTACCATTGATAATTTAGACTCCATAACAAGTTGGACAAACTCAGATATAACTAAAATGAAAGTCGCAGGCACTAATCAAATACCGGCTTACATTGCAAATGAAAATGACTATTCGTTAATGATACAATGTATTGGAGATGCAAGCGGTGAATACGTTCAGAAAACATTTACCGCAATTGATATAAGTTCTTATGATGAGATTGTTATGTGGATATATTCTACAAGATTAAAGAATCAGGGAGGCCAATTAACGAGTTATTCTGATTTTAAATACTCCATAGATTTTAATAGTACAATGACTGATTTTTGTATACCGACATATAACTCGTTTACTCCCGTTGTCTTTGATGTTAGAGACTTAACAACTATTGACAGAATACGAATAACAGCATTACATGATGAATCTGATTATTTATTTATAAGCTCTATTATTGCTTATAAAGATCAGATACCTTTAGATATCTATAAGTCATTTAAAACAAAAGTTGAAAATAGATTAACGGATATGATCGGAGACGGTGTATCAATAGGGTCAACGGTTGTCAGCGATGGTGATACTGAATTAAAGATAACCGGTAATAAAGATTATATAAATAAATACTCAGTTGTAAGGATTAAAGATATTACAAATAGTGAAGATCATCAACTTGATGAAAACGATGAAAGCTATTATAAAATAAACTCAATGTATGACGGTGATGAGATAATAAACGACTTTGCAGCCGGTACGGTATATCTAAGAATACCGGTTGAATACGGAATGAATAGAGAGGTTTTAATCCCGGGCATTATGATTAAAGGATGGCAACCGACGGTTGTAAATAGACATAATAAACAGACAAAAGAGCTTTATTCTTATAGAGCCGATCAAACTGTGAATGAGAGAAAAAATCCTGAGATTATGAACTGGAATATCGAGTTTCATTTAGAAGCTAGACATGAACAAATAATGCAGATAATGAGCGATGCGGTAAGACAGTCAATTGAAAGTGAATTACTATGGATTAACGGTAAGAGATATCAAGTTAATTTTCAAGGCGATCCGGCTGTAATAGACCCGATAATGCCGGAGGATTTAGTGTATAAAAAAGTATACACTTGTATAGTAGAAATACAAGAGTATTTTGATGAAGGAATAACGTTGCCTAATACGACAACTTTAACAAATAATATCTATGTGGAGGCTAATTGATGGAAGATATCAAAGAAGAAATAAAAGAAGAGATAAAAGAGAATATCCCTGTAAAAAGAAAAAAAGAATCAAAGTTTATGGTTATAAATAGAAATAACGCTCCTTATGAGTTATATATAGGCAGCATTATGTATAGACTAGAACCAAGAGGGAAAGAAGGGGATAGCGTAATAATAACAAAAAAACAAAGTGAACATGACGACATAAAATCGGCATTAAAGAAAATAGTTATTCAGGAGGTAAGTGAATGAAGACTTTAGGTGTTCATGGTGTCAATAGACCGACAATAAAAAGTAAAGTAGTAGAACCCGCAGACTTTCTAATCGGAGGGATTATAGGACATACAGAAAGAAAATATGATCAAGCGTTTGCAGTAAGAAGCCCAAAAGAATTTCAAGATATATACGGATATGATATAAGTTCATCTTGGTATACTCCTGAATCTGTTAATGGTTTTTTCTCAAATGCAGTTGGAGTCGATTCTACATTATATGTAAGCTCTCACGTTGGTAATGACGGTGCGGCAATTGATGCCGTAAATGCAAGCGTAATAATACAGAATCAAACGCCATCAACTTTATTAACATTAAAAGCAGGGTATCAAGTAAAATCAGGTGGGGCGTTAGAATATGGTATATCTGGCAATCGTACCGGTTATACATTAACAAACGGTGCAAGATTTTCTTCTACTTGTTCTACAACTGGACTTGCAACAGATACTTGGATTTATTTAACAAGCGTTTCGGATGTAAAAATTGGTGATACATTAAAAATATTCTTAACAGACGGCGGGGCAGAAACGGTTTATCATGTAGTAACCACAGTCGATGAAACTTTAAAAAAGGTATCTTTTACAAACGTAATACATGCGACTAAAAAAGCAACAGCAACGGATGTCGTAGAAGTAATGGGTATTAAAATACAAGTTTGGAGAAAAGACTCAAAAGGCATAGTAACCGAAGTTGATAAAAATCTTGGTAGAATATATTGTTCTATAAATAGTTTAGTAACTGATTATTATGTAGAAAATGTTTTTTCAACTTCAAAATGGATAGACATAACAAGAGCCGCAACTACACCGGCAACAGTTGATTTAGACTGGCCGTCGGATGTAACAACGGTTACATATCTTGCAAGTGGAGTAGATGGAACGGCAGCAACAACGGCGGCACATTGGGCGTTTGCTTTAAGTAATTTAGATAATTTGCCTGTAAGACTTATCTGTAACCCAGAAACTACTACAAGCTCTATACAACTTGCTATGGAAACATGGTGTAAAGCAAGAGAGGATAATCCGAAAGTAATAATCAATATTGCACAGGATAGAACAAAAGCACAGCTGATTACTATCGGTAACAACTTTCAAAGAAGCGATGATGTTTTAATGACAATAGTTGCGGAATGGGTAAAAATAGATGATCCATTTTCAACTAGCGATACTGCATTGCCTAGAATAATTCCAAATGTTGCATTTGTGATGGGTACGATAATGAGAACAATAGGTTTAAAAGGTATTCATTATATACCCCAGAAAGATACTCCTATTTTCGGAATTATTGGAATTGACAATGATAATTTAGGAATAATTTCTGATCAAGATAGAACGGATATTGCAGAGGCAGGAGTTAATATAATTCAATTTTTAAGTGGTAATGGCTATGTAATAAGGAACTTATTCACTCCGTCAACAACTCAGGAATATTCTTTCTTCAATGCAATAATGATGAGAGAATATGTAAAAGTATCAACAGTCGATAGTTTACAATCAAGCGAAAATCAACCTAATAGCTTTGAAAGGATTCTGCAAGATAGAGATGCTATATATAATTTTATGCGCTCATTATGGGAAAGAGGATCCACAGGCGCCGTTAAACAAGGTGAAACTTTCGGTCAAGGATTCGGAAGCGACGGCAAGCCGACAAAGTTTGATGACCATGTACAAGTAATAGCAGATGCTAGTAATAATCCACAAAGCCAAATAAATGCAGGTGAGAGAGTGTTAGACGTATATTTTACGTTTCCTGCTCCTGCTGGTAGAATTGAAGTTGGCGTGGGACTATGGCTTCGCTAGATAAAAATATAAGGAGATAAAAAATGCAATCGAGTGATATGTCAAGACGTATTAAAATACAAGTAGGCGACGTTGAGTTTTCTGATATTATACGAGTAGGTGAAATATTCCTAGAAGATATTAAAACCGAAGTGCCTAGTTTAAGAACGATAGTAACTGTAAAATCAGGTGTTACTAAAATACCACCAATCCCAATTGCAATAAAAATAAGGCGTGATAGTTCTAATTTATTGTTTTTAAATAATTGGCGAGATAACGACGAAGTAAAGGACGTTTCCGCAATAGAAATAGACGGACACGGTGAAGAGTATGACAGAATGATATTTAGTCAATGTGAATTAGTTGATAGAAAACTGCCGGAATATGCAGCCGAAAATCCTACTTTTGCACAGGCTGAGTTTACATTACTGCCATTAAACATAATAGATTTATAAGGAGTTTACAATGAGATTGATTTGCCCGGTTAATTTCTCAAATAGACTTTTTGTAGAAGCTGAAATAACCGACCCGGGTGGTGGGGTTATAGCTGATACAAATAAGATTATAGAGAATAATGGAAATGTATTTTTTGCATTACTTACTTTTGCAAAAGGTAATATAGTTAGTTTAAAAACAGATACGGGAGATGTGGAAGAAAAGAAAGATACTATCTCTCAGATTTGTAGAAATATGACTTATAAAACTATAGAGCATCTAGCGATTCAACAGGTACTTCTTTATAATGAAGACGACAAAGTTGAAGGTATATATAGATGTCCTAGATGTAACGAAAAGATATATGCGGAAAAAACAAAAGAAGATGACACTCGTGATTGTATTGGAGATTTAAATATTGTTTATCAAGAGGATAACAAAGAATTCTCTATTAACTTTGATAATATACTTGAAATCAAAAATGCAAAAGGTGAAGTGATAGAAAGTATTCAATCAATGAGTTTTAACCATCCGTCTATAGATTCTTATATAGATGCATATAATAAATATCCAACGGATTCAATAAGGCTTCAATATAAAGTATATGAGAATTCTATAACAAGGGTTAATAGTAACCCGATTACAACGGATTGGAAAACAAAGTTTTCTAAATTGTTTTTTGAACAACAGAAAAATAGAGAGTTAAATAAAATTGCAAAGATAGTAAATAAAGCAGGGATAGACGGACTTATTTATAAAACTTGTAACCAGTGTGGGAAAGAGTTTGAGGTGTATTTGAATACTGCCAATTTTTTCGTTTCAGCTCTCCAGTAGAAAGAGGAACGATAACCGGGCAGACTGGAGGGCATGATTGGATTATCCCTGCTCTTTATTTTATTGATTATAATAATGAGTTGTTATTAACAACTTCAACTTATATCGGATGGGTAACAAGTTCGTATAAGTATAAGGATTTGAGAAAAATGAGTTTAAAAGATTTAAACTATATTTTAAAAGACTGTAAGGAAATAGCGGAAAAGACAAATGGCTGATACATTAGACCCTTTAGACTTAACATTTGATACAGATTCATTTAAACAATCAGTTGATAAAATGACTGAAACTTTTAATAAGTTTTCAGACAGTATGCAAAAGAAAGATACTAAACGTGGTAATGAAATGAAAATGAATGCAAAGGCAACCGCTAAAGGCATGATGCAAGCGTTCGGAAAACTTGCAATGATCGGCGGTATATTTGTTGCAGCTTTTCAAGGGCTTAAAAAGGTTGTTAGCGCAATACCAGAAATCGGAATGACTTTTAAAATTGCAGGTGAAATATTTATGCGTAATTTTATATGGCCATTGCGTAAAATGTTAATCCCGTTATTGAATCAGTTTTTAGCATGGGTTAGAAATAGCCGTACTTTGTTTATTGCGTGGGGTAGCATACTTGCTAACATTTTTAAGGTTATATTTATAACTATTAAATCTGCAATAACTTTAATAAAGACTTTGTTTAGTAGCTTTTTAAAAGGTCTCAATGATATGTATAAAGGGGCATTTGGTAACTTGACAGATTTAGTTAATATGATTTTATTTAAGATTGCAATGGTAATAGCTTTTATAACAGCTAAGATACAGCCTTTAATGGAAGTGTTAGGAACGATATTTGCAAAGTTAGTAAAAATAGTCGCTAATTTTGTAAAGGGATTTGTAGAAGGATTTTTAGAAGTAGCTAATAATTTAGGGACTATGGAAAAACTTAAAGGATTACTTGAAGGCATAAGCACTATTTTAGAAGGATTAGAGCCTGCATTTAAAGGATTAGGAAAGATTATAGGGACTACAATCGGAGTAGCTTTTAATTTAGTAATAAATAAGATTAAACTATTTACGGATTTATTAGGTAATTTAGTCCAGTTTGCAACAGGAAAGATGTCCGGAAAAGACTTTTTAGAGGCTTCAAAGACAGCGGGTGCGGAATATATCAAAAGCGAAATAGACGCTTATAAACAATTAGGGCAAGGTCTATTCGAAGCAGGCAAAGACACAGCAAAAGATTATATTGAAATGTATAAACAAAATAAAGCAAATAGAAAGGTTAATGATGCTATTATTAGACCTAATGGTGATGTGATTGAAACACACCCTATGGACACTTTAATTGCAACTAAGAATCCGGAAAAATTAGGTGGTGCTAATATCAATTTAAACTTTAGTAATAATTTTAATATATCCGGTGGGGATAATATACGACAGAAAGTAATTGAGTCAACTAAAGTAATGATGGAACAAATAAGAATGGGTTTAATGGATGAATATGTTTTACAGGGGAACAGATAATGTATAACTTTAAGACTCCGAAATTTCCATTTGATTTGCCCTGGTATATGTTTGACATATCTAATAAGGCATTGATAACATCTCCATTTATTCCAGGTGACATATCCGATTCAAAAAGCGTTATATTAGCAGAAATAGCAATACCCGGAATGAGTTATCAACCGGTGCAATCGGCTGGCATGGGTAATAGAAAAATATCATTTACTTTAGGAATATTGAAAAGAGATAGTATCGAAGGAAATAAAAAGGTATTAGCACAGTTTGAAAATCTAAGAAATCAGAGTTTTAACTTTGTTAATGTTTTTAAAGGTACTTCACAATTTCAATCTAACCCGAAAGTATTATATTGTTGGGGTGTTGGTGCGATCCCTTTAATCTGGTATGTGGCTAAATGTGATTTTGTACATAAGCAATATTGGCATAATTCACTTGGAAGCCCTCAATTAACTGAGGTGTCAATAGAATTATGGTTAGATGAAAAAGACCCTATAAATAAAGCTGAGGAAGTTTATAGGAAAATGGCAAGCATCGCAGGAATAACAGAAAACTTTCTTGACTTAACAAAAGTAAATGCAGGAATGAAGGCGTTTTAACATGAGATATATAAATGTGGATAATATAGAATTTACAAATATTGATAACAAAACATTCGTTGTAAAAGATATGAGAGAAATACCGATTTATAATACTCTTGTTAATTTAAAAATTGATGAAAATGCGATGTTAGATGAAATTGCAACTAGACAAGAGGTTTACGGTGAAGCAAGGGAAGATTTAAGTTATGCAATATTTGAGCATAATATGACGGCAATAACTGAAAATAATTTCAGTTTAGAAAAGTTCAAAAAGATTAAAGTACCGGTGGCAAGTTAATGTATGCGACTTTTGATACTGATAGTAGTTTTTTCAATGTAACCGTTGGCGGCGATACCGATATTACAACCGACGTTATAGAGCTGTCTATCACAGAAGAGATAGGACAGTTACTACATGGAAATATTACATTTTTCGACCCTGCATGGTATTACTCTAAACTATTTAACGATGGAAATAAGTTTACGTGTTCATGGGGATATAAGAATAAAAATCAGACCATCAATGATATATTAGTTAAAATTAAGAATCCGGAAGAAGTACAAGGTGTTAATTTTAGAACGGGGCTAAATGTATTTGCTTCTAATCCTAAGTACAACTTTGGTAATAATGGAGTAAATACAACAACAGTTGGATTTTATGGGTCTGAGGCCGCAGATGATACGAGAGAGATGTTTATTTATAATTCAGGCACGAAAGGGACAGTAATACAAAACGAGCTTTCAAAACTTGGTGTAACAAGTTTTTTAATAAAGTTCGATACACAAAATGACAAATTAACAACAAAGGGCGGACTTGTTAAATACGAGAAAGGTTATAAGTTTTTATTAAGAATATCTAAAGAATGGCAATGTACTTTTATGATAGGCAGTTTACCAAGTGGAAACTTGATAGGATGTTTTGTTCAAAGCAATTTAGCGGCTTCAAAAGAAGTTACTGAGTTTATGTCAAAAGCAACCGGAAGCGTAGGGAATACAAAATTATTTGAATATGGAATAGGGGCTACTTATCCAAATATTATATCTGGTAACATAGAACATCATATCGGGGAAAACGGACAGGGTGATAACGTAAGTATTTCTATTATAAACGGTAAGCAAGTTGTTACTCGAAGGGTCGCACAACAAGGAACTATTACCACGTTAAGACTTGATGAAGATAAAATAAGAAAGTTTGCATCCGAGAGAGGTGAAGATTTTAATATTATAATGAAAAATGTTATTCAGGCATCAAGTTTTGATAGTCAAGTATATCAAGATAAAAAAGTAAAGGATTTTTTTACAGCGGAAAAAGTTGAGACCGCTCCACAGGGATTAGGGTATTCGGGAAGTTTTGAGGTTATAGGTGATCCTACTTTGTGTATTCCTTTAGAGTGTAAATTTGGTTATGGCTTTCCTCCGGCAGTTCAAAAAAGCGGAGATGATTTTAAAATATTTTTAAAGAGTGTAGAACATAGGTTAAATAGTGAAGGTTATAGATGCACAATCAGCGTTGCTGATATTATTACAGCTTATGGGAGTTATGTAAACGCATAATGGTTAATAAAAGTTTATTAGATTTTATTAGAAAAATTATCATTGAAGAATCCGTATACTATAGAAACTACACCGGCAAAGTTGTTGATACAGATGATCCCGATAAGTTAGGCCGTGTAAAATGTCAAGTTATAGAACTAGGATGGACTAAAGACGATACCGCAATATGGTGTTATGCAAATGACAAGAGATCATTGACTACTGTAAAAAAAGATGATTATGTAAGAATATCTTTTATGAACAAAGATATTTCAAGGGCGTATTATACCGGCATAATGACAGAAATGGAAGGGATGCTTCCTGATAGCTATGAGGATAAAAATACTCAAATATTATTTGAAGACAATAAAAAAAGAATATATGTAAAATATAATGAAGAGGATAAAGAATTTATAATAAATGATGAAGACGGGAATAATATAACAATAAATACAGATGGAATTATTATAACCGATTCAAATAGCAATGAAGTGGTAATGGATTCAAACGGGATGATATTAACAGATACAAACGGGAATAAAATAGAAATGAAAGCAAGCGGGATTGTATTAAATGAAGGAACTGAGGCGTTTGTATTAGGGACTAGCTTAGATACAGATTTTACTACATTCCTTAATCTTTTAAAACCGCATACTCATGATATTGTTGGAGTGCAAGCAGGAGCAGGCACAATTACTTCTTCTGTATCGGCAGGATTAGCGACAGCAACGAACCCTATAACTAACAATTTAAGTACGGAGGTTAAGGGTAAATGATTACAAATTTTTGTATTGATGATAACGGTTATATAATTCAAGATACTGTTCCTCGAGATAAAGACGGCAATATTACAACTCCATTGCACATGAATGGGATTGAATATGATTATGATTTATTAGAGTCAATGATTAAACCAAAATATAATTTTACAACTGAATTATTTGAAGATGAAGGTCTTGATTATGATTATCTTATCGATCAAATGAACGCAGAGAGCGACCCTATTTTAAAAGAGGAATTAAGAATGAAAGCATATTACAGATTATTATTAATATCTATGTTTTTTTTATGGGGTTGTGAAAATAAAATTGTTAATAATGATGCTATTTTTAATAATTTAGTTTCTGAAACTACAGGTAAAAATGCAATTGTATTCATAAAACCTGATGGGTACTTATATAAAAAGTCTTTATTATATCCATATGAAGAAATTCCATTAACCACAAAAAAAGTCGAAGGTGCCATTTCGTCTATAGGGAAAAATATTATTGCTTATAAAGACAACTCAAATGGATATTTAAACATAAAATCAATTTTAGAAGCTGATAATGAAACTCAGTTAACTAATTATAAAATTGGTACAGAGGGAACTTGTAGAATTTCTAACAACGAAATAGCTTTTGTTAGAAATTCTGATGGATATTTATTAAAAATAAATATAGATACCCTTACAACTATACCATTAACAAATTTTGCAGTAGCATGGCCTTGTGAAATTGGCAATCGATGTGTTTCGTTTTTGGAGGCAGCTACTGGGAATCTATATAAAATAAATATTGATACATTAACAATAACTCAATTAACTGATTATTTGGTGGTGGACGTATCTTATTATGACACAAATAATATTCTTTATGTTCGATCAGGAAAAACATATATTTTTAATCATAATACTATGGTAGAAGCTGAATTTTTAGATTATGAAACATATTATAAAATGTTTATAAACAATAGATATCTTTTTTATAAAAAAACAGGTAGCAATTTATATAAACTTGATTTAAATACTATGCAGGAGGTTATAATTTTAGAAGATGTATATGATTTCCCCACTTACGTTGGTGATAAAGGTTATTATTTTAATTACTATAATGATTATTACAATAATAAAAAACCTGAAATTATAACCTTTATTCAGGATTTGAATAATATAAAACTAGCAACAGCAACAGAATTAAGTGATTTTTATATAACAACTCAAACATTAAGAGAAAAATATAAAATATACGCAGTAGAGAATATCGATGATATTCAAGATGTTTTTGATAGCGATAGACTATGGTTACAGCAAATGAATAGTATTTTAGGTGGGAGCTTATGACAATAGACTGGGATATGTTTTTCTACTATGGTACCGGGCTTATTGATGAAACTGACGAAACCGAAATGGATATTTTACAAGGGTGTTGTCAAGACAACCGGTCAATGTTTTATTTTCGACAGGAAGGCGCAGGAATATCATCAAATGAAAATATGGCAATATCATTAAGCAATTACATAATGTCAAGAATGTATGTAATAAAATGGGTAGCTTTTCGTAATGGTTATATATCAGACGGAAGAGACGAATTGCCAGACCGTAGAATTGCGACGTCTCAAAATATGATTGGAGTTCAGGAAGCAGAAAAGGGAGTGTTGAACTTAACAATTTATTATATATTTTTTAAAGATTATACAAACATTGCAAGTATCAGCTTGCCGATAGGAGTTTAAACAATGACAGGGAACCCAATATTATATACGAGTCGCACGTATACGACAATTCTTAATGATATAGATAATGATTTAAACCTTCGAGATAAGCCCGCGTGGTTTAAAAGGATGATTGCAGGCTTAGGCGATGTTTTATCAATGTGGGAGAATGCTTCCGCTAATAATAGCAGATTAAGAACGGCATTTACCAGACAAGCTATAAAAGATCAATTACAACTTATAGATTATGAATTAACTCAGCAAGCTACATCGAGCGGATATTGTATATTTTATCTTGATACGGGTATAGCTTTTCCGGTGTCTTTTCTTGCTACTGAAATGACAGCAATTAGTCAGGGCAATATAAACGTATTAAGTAAACGATTCGAAGCAAGAACATCCGAAACAATAGCATCGACAACCGGAACTTTTACACACGCCAATCCGGATAATTATTTAACGGTTGCAACGGATTTTGTTTATACCGGTCATAAAGTAAGATTTACAACTACAAATACATTGCCGACAGGATTATCGACAGGAACGGATTATTATCTGGTATGGTTATCAGCAACAACCGTCTCGGTTGCTACCAGCCTTGCAAACGCACTTGCAGGAACTTATATAGACTTAACAGCGGCGGGGGCTGGGGTTGGGACTCATACCTGGACTTTATATTCTTTTGCAAAATTGATGTATCAACAAGAGAATAAAGGCACTCAAATAATAGGCCAAAGTGACGGATCAACAGAGTTTCAAATATTTGATTTTCTTGATAAAAATGTATTATTAGACACCGTAGAAATATCAGTCGCGGCATCAACTTATACAAAACAAACAACTCTTGTTAATTCAATTGCAACGGATAAAGACTGGAAGGCGGTAGTCAAGAGTTTAGGATCGACTGCTTGTATGTTTGGCAATGGAACTTATGGAGTGATACCACCGGCAAATGATGTATACGCTACTTATGCAGTTGGTGGGGGAACAAACTCAAATGTAACAACTATAAATAAAATAAATATATATTCAGGCGGAAACTCTGATATAACGGGTGTTTACAATGCTACTACTTTTACAGGCGGTGCGGATGAAGAAAATACAGAGGTTGCAAAGATACAGGGGCCGCTATTACTAAAAGCAACAAATAGATTTGTAACCGTAGAAGACGGTGAAGCTCTTATATATGCTTATGGTGGGATAAGTTTGGCGCAAGTTCAAAGAAATACATACGGAGCTTTATCCTGTCAAGTGTTAGGTGTAGCAAGCGGCGGAGGCAATCCGGGGGCAGCTTTAAGAACGGCAATACAAACGGATTTAATTGATAAATCAATATTATCAGGTATGGACGTTAGATTTAACGCTTATACTCCAAAAACAACGATTGTAACCTCAGCAACAAAGGTTGCGGATGGTTATTTATATGCAAATATTATTGATTATATAACAGTTGCATGGAAAATGCTAACAAGCGAAACCGGCAAAGAAATAATTGACGCATTTAATGGCACTGGGATAGCAACTGCTATAGCTTTAATAAACTCAATATTCTCAACAGCCTTTCTTGATACAGAATCAAATCAGATAATGCAAATTATAGAACAACTTGAAAGAGTAGGATATAGAGATTTTAATGATAGTTTACAGCTATCAGATACATATTCCTATATCCAAAATGCGGTTGATGGAATTGATTATATTACTATTACATTGCCAGCTTTTCCGGTTACGCAGGCAACGGATGAGATATTAACTCATAGCGGCTCAACTTATAATTTAAGCGAGATATAAAATGATACCAGATGTAACAAAGTTAATGCCTAAATTACTCATTGACAATCTAAATACAGATGGTCAGGCTCTTATCGATAAGATAAATAGTTATATAGCAAGTTGGAAAAATGAACTTTTAATAATTAACTATTGGAATGATCCTGTTATATGTCCGGATGTACAGCTTGATGATTTAGGCTTTCTACTTGCAGCCGAGATATTATCAAGCGATACGCCTAGACAAAAAAGAGTAAAAATCTGGAATGCAATACAAGGCCATAGAAAAAGAAGTTTATGGGAAGAAGACATTAAAATTAGAATAGATGCCGTAACCGGACTTAATGCGGTTTTATATTCTAACATAAATAATGATGACTGGATAATGGGCGGTGATGGAAATATTCCGTCAGGCTACTATTGGGGAACGATGGGAGTTGACGGGGTTGACCTAAACTTAGGGCTTGCATTATTAGGCACGGGGCTTGAATATCAAATCAAAGGCAATATCTATATTGATTTAGGTGCAACCGTAACTTCAGCCGTTTTAGATTTAATTGAAATAAATATACAAAATATAATACCTGCTTATATTGTAATAGTTTTAGGTTATACAGTAGGTACGACATTTTATGAATTAAGAACGATATAAGGAGAATTGAATGGAAACAAGATACCACAATCCAATACTAAATGTTAGTGAAGTGCCGGAAGCCGTCGGTGATCGATATAATGGACAGGACTTAATAAGAGATTTTTGGAATCAAAGGGAATATAGTGGACAAATATCACAGGATTTATTAAATACAACAAGCAGTATTATAATAAGTGGGTTGACAGTAAGTCAGGGTGCAGGTCATACTCTAAGTTGGACAGCGGGAAGGGTTAAGGCTTCATTTGAAGTTAAAACGCCTACTGATTGGACAGCACTACCACCTGCAATGACCGCACATGACATACCTATTATTATAGATATTGCGCTAGCGACCGATCAAGCTATAGCAAGTGCAGATACGGGTGGGGTAAATGTAAATTATGCAAAGTTTAGCTATAATCAGAGTTCAACTTCTACAAGGCAAAGAGCGGTTGCAGCAGGAACGTATGACTCAGAAATAGAACCAACTTATACTTTTTCATGTGATACAACACCTCCAACAGCTTATGAAGTAGCATTTGCAACATTTACAAGTGATGGAGCAACGCTTACTTTTACAAATGATGAACCTAGATGGAATAAAGTAAAAGCCGTTACAACTACTTATACGGTAAAATTATATGATAAATATATTTCAGGTAGCGGAACTTTTGCAATTACAATGCCAACAGCGGCATCCGCAAAAGGATTGACTTTCTATTTAGAAAACATCGGGACAGGGATATTAACTCTTACTCCAGACGGAGCGGAAACATTTGAGGGGTTAGCATCTATTGCATTAAATCTAAATCAAAGTAAGATAATTTTATACAGCAATGGAACAACTTATCGAATATTAAATAAATTAAATAAAACTTATTCTGTTATAACGGATTATACAGCGGCTACAACGGATTTTATTGAAACTGTTTTAATCCCTCATTCAGCGACAACGGGATTATTTACTGGCACATTAACAGCTATAAATACACAAACTAATAGAGAAATAAGAGTACAAAATAATGGTGATGGACTAACAAAAGTTGTAGGAAATATAAAATATAAAGGAAATGTTTTGACACAATTCTATTTGTATTTAGACGGTGATTATGTAGATCTGAAATCAGATGGGACATATCTAAACGTAGAACATTGCTATAGCCATATAGAATCAGGGTGGTATAATAGATCAGATTGGTCTAATGTTCATGTAGGATTTTCTAACTTCGTATATGATAATCAGTCAGATAGTACCGACTTGACAGGACAGCATGGCCAAGAAGCAACAAGTCTGAATAATTTTATTGTTTTAGCCGACTCTGCACCAACGGGAAATGCTGGAACTCTAACAATCTATAGTGTTGATGGAACTGGAATATTCACAGATGGTCGTCAAATTACATTCGGTAATGGCAAAACATGTGATGTAAACGAAGGCACTACTAACAAAAACGATGATAATAATATAACCCACAATATGGGAATTTCTATGAAAGATTGTTTGTATAATTTTCTTGTTTCGACAGATGGGAGTGAGGCAAACATAATGGGTGTATATTCTGGATCCTTAGGCTCGTCCGGTAATGATGTTTCTTACGGATGGATTGGAATTGACACCAACAATATCAAACTGCAATCTGCCACAAACGGAATAGGGATGGTACAAGATAGTGGAGTATCAGCTGCACTTGTAGCGCAAGATTATTATGTTAACGTTAAAATAGAAATTTCAGCATAAGGAGAAAAAAATGAATGAATTTGTAAAAGTAAGAACAGGTGGCAAGTATCTTGATATACTTCGAGATGAAAAACTTGACAGCGATATATTTGTTGGAAATCCAGATAACGGAAAGCCCGAGTATATCAAAATATATCGTGGTGGGGTTACAAAAACAATACATGCAAAAGAATTTGATGAGCCTACAATGCAGATTGAATACACTTACACAAAACATGAGATTATAGAAGAAGCGGGTGTATGGAGACTAAAAACTGAAGCAGAGTTGTTAGAAGATGCAAAGGCAAAAGTAAAATTACAGCTTGGAAATATTGTTAGTCAAGACATCGACTATATAATGACAAAAGATACAACTAAGTATGATAAAGTATATGCATCTATCGAAAAAGCTAAAACAATAGGTGAATTAAAAAATATATTGATATAATTGAAAGGATATGATATTATGAGTATGGATAAAGGTGATATAGAGTTTTTCTTAGGTATAATAGAAACTATGAAAAAAGAATTAAAGACCGACATAACACAATTCAAAATAGAAGCACATGATTTGCTAAAAGATTCTATGAAAAGAATTGAAAGTGTTGTAGTAAAACTTAATAGAATATGTAATGATCATGATGATAGGATCGACAAAATTGAATATAAGTTAGAACATATTGAACTTGATAAACAAACTATTGATGCACTAAGAGAGAAAAGAATAAAAAATACATTTTTGATAGGTATAGAAGTGTTAAAAGGTTGGGTTTTCCCTATAGCTGTAATATTAACTTTAATATGGTTTGGAGTAAAATAAATGCTAAAAAATACACAAACAGATAAAAAATATGGCAATGAGATAATGACTCAATGCAACGAAAAATATCGGGGTTGGATTGACTACATTTCACGCTGGGGGTGCCTTGTTACTTCACTTGCTAATATACTTGACATGACTCCGAAAGAGCTTAATGATATCATAAAAGAAAATAAATGCTACGAATATCTATATGATAAAAAAACAGTAGAAAATAGAGCAAGTTTTTTAATGTTGGATAGATTAAGATTTATCATAAATACAAGTATTGTAAATGATTTAAATTATAAAAATTATTATGAAGAAGATAGAACTTACTGGATTGCTAGAATTATTCACCGATCGGGTGGCGGTCATTATGTTAACGTATTGCGAAAAGAAGCTAACACTTGGATGATATTTGACGTAGAAAACGGTAAAGAAAAACGTCTGCAAAATAAAGATATAACTAAACTTATAAAGATTGAATTACAATGAATAGAGAATGTCCTATGTGCTATAATAAAACATTATCTATGCCAAAAGTAATAATGCTGGGTAGTAAAAAATATTCTTATTCAAGATGCTCAGCGTGTATATATGAAGAGCAAGAAGAGATAAGCGATGATACTTTAATAAGGTTAGAGAGTAACCATGAAATATATTTTTAGTGCTATAATTATTCTAATTCCTGTTTTAATTCTGTGGTATCGTGATATTCAAATACGCTCAAAAATCTTTAATTTAATGAAAAAACAGCAAAGAACAGCCGATATTGAAAAGCCAGAAATTGAAGTATTTATTGAGAAAAAGCGAGTATCAAGTTATCAAACAGTAATAAATAAAAATAAACAATTAGAATATGAGTTAAGAGAAAAACTTAAAAAGGAGAATAGATTATGAAACTAATATTATTAGTATTTTTGTTAATGGGTGGACTCGGATTTATAGTTGATTGGATAACAAGACAGCTAGAAGGCGTTAAGGGTATAATAGAAATACTTAAAAAACTAAAGCCACTGCTTAATATATTTGTTTACGGTACGGGTGGGCTTATTTTATTCTGGATAACCTATATACCTATATTTAAGTTATTAGATTTTCTAGTATTATTTATGCTTTTTGGTGCTGTAATTTGTAGCCTTATAGAATTAGGCTATGGTATATTATTTAACAAGATTTTAAACTTAAACTTATGGTATTATGCAACAGAAATAAAAATTGGGAGTAAAACAATCAAGTTAAACATAATGGGTCAAGTTGATATAATACATTTTATACTATGGGGATTTATTTCTATCCCTGTATTTTGGCTATCTAATTTAATAAAGTAACTGGGAGGTTATTATGAAAAAAATTATAAGCATTTTGTTGGTGTTAATCTTATTAACAATGCCAATGTTTTCGGGGCTTAATAAGCATGGATACACTATGTTTGATGGATGGGTATATGTTGATTATAACAATGAAGGTGAATGGGTTCAAGCTGATCTTGGGAGCTATGTAAGCAATAAGCAATCTCTTATCCGCGTAAGTTTGCAGGTTCTTGACATAGACACGGATGGATCAGAGTATGTTTCATTTGCGATAAGAGAATATAACGGTAATTATACGTCAAATTATCAGGGGTCTACAAGTTACAATTTGGGTAAAAAGGTAGAATTGCAATGCTATACAGATGATGATGGAATTATCGAATACAAAATAGACTATGGTTGGTGGGAGTCGAAAAAGGTAAGAGTGGTATTAATTCTGGAAAATAGTATAAATTAACAACATGGACGAATTAAAACAGCGGTTAATGAGATTGTTTTTAAGTAGAAGGTTTCTTGTAATGGGACTTTCTACTATATTATTGTGGTATGGTAAAATACCATCGGATGTATATATGTGGATTACTTTTGCAGTATTAGGTACAAGTTCAGTTGATAAATTTAAAGATGAAATCTCAGCATCAATAAAGAAAAAGAAATGAAAAAAGCAATATGGATATTAAGCATAGCACTTTTCATTAGTCTATTAGTTATAGCGTTTCTTCTATGGTGGCATAGATTAGCTACAAGCAAGATAATTCAAGAGAATAATATTATACTACAAAACAAAGAAAAATTGCTTACAGAGCGTGAAAATACTATTAACAACTTACTGGAAAATCCTATTACAAAAGAAACTATTAAGTATCTAAGCTCTGCAAAAAAGGACGAAATAATACTTAACCAGCAAGATATTATAAAGGCCGATACAATCATAATAGACAACTTATATGATAGACTTAACAAAACAAATGAAGCCCTAAAAGCTACATTTAGCTTTCAACATTCATTAAGTTTATTTGCACTTGCCGGGATTGACAAAACAATAACGCCGGATATATATGTTGGTGTAATGTATAGAAGATATTTTACTAACTGCAAACTGATTGAGCCTTTTATCGGTGGCGGTATAGCCGTTAAGATATATGAAGATATCGGCGGTGCTGGTCTATTTGAAGTTGGCTTTAAGTTTGGTAAAAATAAATAAAACCTTTTTCATCGGTTTTCTCCTTGAGCCTCGTAGAGATACGGGGCTTTTTTATTAACTACAAAAACTACAAAACACTACTACTACATGTAGTAAAACACTTAAAATCATAACTTCAAATGTAAATAATTGTTAAATAAATCAAAATAATTAGATATTTACGAATATTTTTCTTGACTTATTAAAATAATATGATATACTTATCTTAACAATAAGGAGAAATAAATTGAAACATATTGAAGCATTACAACATTTGATTGACTGGGAAATAGCGATCAATCACAAAAGAGTTGACAAGATCAAAGAATTGTTTGCGAACGCATTTGATACTAATTGTTTCAGCTGCGATGCAGCGCAGACAAGCGAGCTTGTAAGATTACAGGGACTAGCATTAGAGTTATTATAAGGAGTTAAAAATGGATAAATACAGAGCGAAAGAAATAGTTGATACTTATAGAACTATGACAAAAGGTGAAAAACAAGTGATGTGCTATGATGATATAAGAATGTTAGAAACAGCATATGAGATATTAGAAGGAGTTGACTAAATGACTAAAGAAATGGAAATGATCGACATAAGAATCACTATAGAAAACAATGAGTATAAAGCTACTTTGATGAATTTCCATGAAAGACGAGGGACGCAGGATGTGAACATAATAGATTCTAGCGTTGTAGATAGAAAGGAAAAGAAAAGATATATTACCGAAACAATAAATAATTTTATAAACGATCACTTAAAGGAGTTGTAAGATGAGAAAATCAGTATTTTTTGTTGACAAGTTATTGCTTGATCAAATTAAGATCAACAAAGAGAATGAGGCTAAGATTGAAAAGCTATTGAAGGGGGTGAAGAAATGAGAGAAATTAAATTTAGAGCTTATGCATTGGATAATGATTTCCCAAATCAAACAGATTGCATTGTTTACGATAATGTTTATATTATGCCAGATGGAGTTAATTGTGATGGTGATGTTTTTGAGCTGAATGAGAAGGATTTTTTTATATCTCAATATACAGGATTAAAAGATAAAAATGGAAAAGAAATATATGAGGGTGATATTATCCAATTTGATAGAGTTGAAAGTAGCGGTTTTCATTGCGCTAGTGGATTTTATAAAGACACAACAAAGCAAGTATTTAAAGGGTTTATAGGCTTTGATAATGGTGCTTTTATAATAAAAGATTGTCATTGTTATCCAACTATAAAATACCTAAATCAAATAAGTTTGCATTATAATGAAAAATTACAAATGAGTGTATTATTTAAAAGCGTCGTACATGAGGATAGAATCGGGGGTGAGAATAATGCCGTTTATGAAAACTTTATAATAATTGGCAACATATACGAAAATAAAAATTTACTAAAAGGAGCGTAAAATGCAAGGACACGACAAATGGTTAGAGCGTGAATGTACAGACGTCCATGAAGATGACGTGCCGGAAGATAATGAGGAAGATTTTGGCGAGCCTGAAGAACCTTATGAAGACTATGACAGACTTGATTATATAGGAGGATAACAATGAAAGTAGGTGATTGTTTTTATAAGTATAATAAGGCTACAAAATATCATGTAGTAAATATATTCGAGGATAATAGCGAAATAATTGTTGTGTATAAATATTATGGCAAATATAAGCAATGGTGGCATTATAGCGTTGAGGATATGCTTACTATTGAAGATCAAATAAAACACGGATATTATAAAAGGAGTAAACAATGAATAACTATGACTTAACAGAAATCATCAAAACATTAGATGATATCGTAGACTTTCGAGAGAACTTTCTTAAAAAGTTTAATGCCGTGAAAACATACGATACATTAAAAGTTTTAGGTGATCAACTAGAAGATGCATTGCTTAACTTTGATTGTCAAATAATAGACAACATGACAATTGAAAATGAACTTGATGAATTAAAGGAGATATAAGATGAAAATAATAAACATAATAATAATGATGCTTTTTGTGCTATTATTTGGGCTTTCGGTAACTGAAATGATATATAGTGATTACTTCTGGCCATGGGTGGGATTTGGGATTTTGTGTGTTTGTATAATAGCTTTTTGTCTATCAAAAATATTAAAGGAGTCAAACTAATGAATATTAACTGGAAAGATATAAAAGAAAAATATATAAATAGTTATATTTTGTTTTTAAAACATAGGGTATGGTTTATCGAGTGGCATAATGATTTTACTGGCAAGTTGGAATTACATAAAATAATAAATTTTTCTACAAGAGAGCATATTAGAGTTTGCTATTGTGATCTTGAAAAGTTTTTTCGAAATAATATGATAATTATAACATATCATTATTCAATCAATGGAAATGGTTTTAAATGCTTTATATATAATCGACAAAATAATTATGAATTTTATAGTACTAATATTTACATTGATAAAGAAGATTCAGAGAATGAGGCAATCCTAAAAGCATTTGAAATAAAAGAAGAGGAGCTTAATAATGGATTATAACAAACTATTCAACTACTTAAAAGGCGTGCTAAATCTTACTACCGATCAGCAGCTAGCCGACTGGATAGGGATGCCAAATACTAGCCTATCAGAAATACGTAATGGAAAAAAGGAATTAACATTCAAGTACTTTCGCAACATTACAAGCAAAGTTAACGGTGAAACATTAGACTACATTATTAAGGAGTTAATCAAATGGAACTAAATAAAATAAAAGAACAAATAGAAACGGAAATAGACAACGCCTTTGAAAATTTTAAAAACGATCCTTATTTAGTTATTGCGTATCTAAAAGGAAGTTTAATTGCAGAACGTTTTGAGTGTGCAAAGAAGCAATCTAAAATTGACAGAATACAAAGCGACCTCGCTGATATGGTAGTAAGATATGAAGAGGTGAAGAAATGACAATAACAAATAAATTAAACCTTCCAAAAGTTTTTGAAAATGCAGTTAAATCATTCCAACGTGATTATACTAATACTTCAAAATACTCAGCAACCGATTTATTAAAAAGCCCTTATATGCTTAATCTTGAAAAGCTACATAGTGCGGAAATTACTGAGGATGTTATGGATAGGGTCTGGGCTTTAACCGGAACAGCCTTACATGAAGTGTTAACAAAATCAAACGACAGTAAAGAGGTTTTAATTGAAGAACGGTTAAAAGTTGTTATAGATGGTATTGAGATATCTGGTCAATTTGATGCCTTTTATGAAGATGGAACACTGGATGATTATAAAATGTCGAGTGTCTGGAAATATAAATATAAAGATTATACTGACTTCGAACAGCAACTTAATATCTATGCTTATCTATTATATATATATGGATTTACAGTTAAAAAAATAAGAGCTATAATGATATTGAGGGATTATTCAAAAGGTAAGAGTAAAACAGAAAAAGACTATCCACAAAACCCAATTGAAATGATAGAGCTAAATCTCTGGGATAATGAAAAAACTGAGGCCTTTATAAAAGATCGGATTCAAAAACACTTAACCGAAACGGATATTATCTGTAATAAAAAAGAACGCTGGTTAAGAGATGAAAAATGGGCTATAATGAAAAAAGGCAATAAGAAAGCAACTAAGTTATTTGATGATGAATTATCGGCAAGCGAGTATTTAAAAACTCTTGATGATAAATATAGTGTAGAATATCGAGAGGGAGTTGATGCAAAGTGTGAGGATTATTGCCGAGTTAATAAATGGTGTGAGTATTATAACCCGAGAGCAAAGGAGAGAAAATGAAAATAAACTGGTTAGCTTATAATTTTGGAGCTTTATTTATTCCATTGATATCATCATTTAGATTTCATGGATTGAAGCAAATAATATATATTATGTTCTGTATAATTGTTAGCAATATACTATATATAATTATAATATTGACAATAAAGTTATATAATAAATTCGTAAAGAAACATTAAATATTATTGCTATAAAGCAGTAAAGTTATATAAATAATAAAGGAGAAATAAGATGAATAATGAATTAGTAAAATTAGTAGAAACAACCCAACTTGAAAAGCCAAAGGCTCAGGTTGTAATGGAACAATTTAATCAGTTTTTCGATCAAGTATCGGAATATGAAGCAAAGGCAAGATCAATTGAGATAACAGATATATCTCAAATAAAAGAAATGAAAGAAGCAAGAGATATCAGATTAAACTTAAAAGATATCCGAGTGAATGCAGAGAAAGTAAAAAAGCAATTAAAAGAAAACATCTTAGTCGAAGGTCGATTTATCGATGGTTGCTATAATCTAATTGCAGGAACTGTAAAACCAATTGAAGATAGCCTACTCGAAAAAGAAAAGTTTGTTGAAAGATTAGAACAAGAAAGGCTTGAAAAAATTAGAGCCGAAAGATTTAATCAATTAGCGGTTGTAGATGTCGATGGCTCTTTTTATGATCTTGTAAACATGAACGATCAAGCATTCAATCAACTATTACAAAACTCTGGAATGGCTTATGAGGCTAGGAAAGAAGCAGAAAAACAAGCGGAAGAACAAAGAATCGCAAATGAAAAAGCAGAAGCAGAAGAAAGAGCAAGATTAAAAGCAGATAATGATCGTTTGCAAAAAGAAGCAGAAGAAAAAGACAGAATTATAAAACTAGAAAGAGAAAAAATAGAAAAAGAAAATGCTGAGAGATTAGCAAAAGAAGAAGCTGAAAGAAAAGCTATAGAAGCAGAAAGGCAAAAACTTGAAGCAGAGAGATTAAGAATCCAGAATGAACAAAAGGCAAAAGAAGAAGCTGAAAATAAAAAACGATTAGAAGAAGAACAAATAAAAAAATCAATTGCTATGATGCCGGATAAAAATAAACTTATAACACTTGCTAACAATATTGATAAAATGGAATTGCCAGAATTAAACAGTATTGAATCAATACAATTGTTATCACAGGTAAAAGATCAATTAACAAAAGTTTCTAATTACATAAGAGAAAATTGTACTAAATTATAAATAATAAAGGAGAAATATAATGAATATTATTTTAATTATCTTAAGCTCGTTACTTTTTTCGCTAGGCATATATGATATTTTTAGATATCCGCCTGATTCTAGGCTATTTTTTGTAGGGATATTTTTGATAGTTATAAATACGGTGACTATAACAATAAATACCATAGTACTAACAATTAAATAATAAAGGAGTAAACAATGAAAAACTTATACACAGCAATGATTAAAGCAAATGCGGAAGTAAAAAACCTATATCCTTCATCTAAAGGATATGGATATAATTACATCCCGCTCGAAAAAGTTATTGATGAAGTAAAACCAATTTATGCCAAACACGAATTATCAATATTGCAATTGCCTATCTCAGAAAATAATGAAATAGGGATTGAAAATATTATAATCCATTCAAGCGGTGAAAGTCTATCCCGTAAAATAACAGTCGGCCATATTCAAATGAAAGGTGCAAATCAGATACAAGCAGACGGGGCGGTATTTACTTATCTTAGAAGATATTCTATTGTAAGTATAACGGGTATTGCAGGCGATGTTGATACTGACTGTCAAGACACTCAAAAAATACCTGAAAAAAAAGAAACATTGCCACCAAAACAAACAGTAGGATTTACTGAATGGAATGAGAAAAGAGAAATACTTTTTAAAATGGCGGTTGATTATAAAGACTCACTTAATGATGAAGAGCGCTTATTTTTCTCAAACCTGCGAAAAGATATAACTTCAAAGAAACCGTACTCAAACGATCAATTTTTAAAAGATCGTATTTTTGTAGAAAATATAATAAACCGCTTAAATGAGGGCGCTTCTCGTGCGTTTGACGAGCCTTTACAGACAAGTGATGAAGATAAAGAGCCTGAATTTTTACTAGAAGATGAAAAAATAAACGATGATTTGCCACTAGGTGTGGAATAAGGGGGAATAAGATGAATACAGTTAAAAAAACTGAAAGAGGATGGGCAGGACATTTTTGTTGTGCCGATAGATGTCTTTTTAGAAGAAATACTTTAGTGGAGTATAAAGACAAAAAAATTGTAGTTTCTACAGTTGGGTTAATGAAGCATTACAATGATAAAGATCAGTATGAAGAAATAGGATTAAATAGATATTATGAAACTATGGTATTTGAGGCGGATTATAACAACACTAGATATTATGATGCAGATGTAGAAAAACAAATTAGTTTTGATTCTAACTGGGCAATCTCTGAAATTGATGCAGATGATAAAGCCAACGCAATGCACGATAATGTTGTAAAAGAAATATCTGAAAATTTAGTAACAGGAGTAATATAATGAGAGATATAAATCAAATAACTATAATAGGACGATTAACTAAAGACCCTGAAATTAAATATACACCCTCAGGGAATCCAGTTACTAACTTTTCGATAGCAAATAATAATTCATTTATGCAGGGCGATCAAAAAGTTGATACTGTAGATTATTTTGATATTGATGTCTGGGGGAATCAAGCTGTAAGCTGTGAAAAGTATTTAAAAAAAGGTAGTCAAGTTTGTGTTGTTGGAAGAAATAAACAGCAACGATGGACTGATAAAACAACGAATCAAACACGATCAAAGGTTATCATAAATGCTAGTCAAGTTCAATTCCTTGATAGCAAAAGTGATAGTAAACCATCAGGTCAAGCCGAGGGATTAACGAATGACTATCAACAAAATAATGGATTTGATGATCCGTGGCAAGGTGCTTAATTATGAAACATAAAACAATCTATTTAAATAAAATGACGCTTGATGCAATAAATAAAATAGTCGAGTCAAAAGGCATTGATAAGAAGAAAGTATTTATTGCATATCCGGACAGAGAAAAAGATTTAAAAGTATTTAATAAAATATGGAATGGTACTTTTAAAGCAACGATTAGCCATATAAGGATTTTATGGAAACATAAGAACTTTTTTAGATTGATTGGATTATGTGCGAAAAATGACGCCCTTCAAAGAATGATATCAAAAGGATTGATAAAAGAAGAGGTTATAAATAGCTTACTTGAAAAATTAAAAGATGAGTTAGAAGTATTGCGATATATTTTAAAATGGTTATTTTTACCACTCGATGAAGAAATGCTTCCGGACGGTAATATTATCCAAAAGGTAGCCAGCCAAGACTTTGATAGTTTAGATGAATTGATATTTGATGAAATGGCTAATAAATGTTATGATTGGTTATCAGATTTATTTGATGTAACTAGAAACGAGTTTAATAATTGGTAATTGAAACTATGATGACTTAATCCAAAAGCCTAAATGGAAACTATCATCGACTTGCAATGAGTAAATAGGCTCTGAAATGTCGGTGGAAAATTGAGGATTATTATTATAAGACCCGGGACGCTTAGCTCTCGATGTACTGAGATGATGCGAACCAGCCGACTTGAATTAACAAGTACGACCTACAGACGTGTAGGGAATGGGTTATCATCTTTGGGACTGGGTAGGATAATTTTTTATGCTAGCTAAATACCGATAAACGATACATAAAATCCTAGTTAGGTATCGGCCGGAAGGTGCGGAACGGGTAATATCCTACCCTTATTTTTAAGTGAGGTTAATATGAAAACATATAGACAAATAAGACGTCGTAAAGAATGGCATTGCATTAAAGCTATTGGTGAGAGGTTGGATGATCGAGACTTTAAAAAACTTAACCCAAATTATAAAGGTATGATTAAAAATGAAGATGGTAACTGGGAAACTGGTTGGGTTAATGTTAGTTATTGCCATGATAAATGGTATTTATTTGACTTGCTTGAATGGGCTAGAATGAAGAGGTGGACATTATGACTGAAAAAGAATACAAAGAGTTTGACGAATATGTAAAATATCTTGACGATGTCGAGAGTAGAGCTACAATAGCAATATATAAACCAAAGGAGAGAACATAATGATTGAAATTATAGACAATATTGCTAAGTATTTTCAATGTCAATCATGCGGTATTGAAAACACAGATAACAATATTTTTAGAATATCTATAGGCAAAGACAATTTACAAATGGCATCGATCCATTTATGTCAAAAATGTATAAACTTAATCCATAAAAAAACAAATATACATTAACTACATGCTAGAAAACAAGGGGGAACAAAATGATTGAAGAAATAGGCAATAAATATACACCTGAGGATTTGAAAGATAAAATAAACGAGTTAATAAAAGTGCAAAATCAAGCAAAAAACGATAAAAACGAGAATAAACAATCAAAGCTGGATGAATGGAATGATATGATTGATTATGCTAGTTGGTCTGATAAAATGGAAAAACTAGATATAGTTGAACTTGCACAATCCGCAATCGACGAGATTATACAGCAAAAAGATGAAGAAATCGAAGAATCAAACGGCGCTTTTGAAAGCCTTTTAACGGAACGCAATGCCTTATTAGATATAGAAATAAATCTTAATAATAAAATAAGGCAGTTGGAAAAAGAAATATATATTGATGAAAAATTATTAGAAGAAAATGATAGATTATTAAATATAATTCCAGAATGTAAAATGCACGGTAAAAGATGTATTCCGCATGCGATTGAATATATCAAGAAACTAAAACAACAAAAGCCAAAAATTGATGATGCTATAATTAAAATATTAAAAGAGATGTTAAGGAATAAAAATGTTGCTAGTTGGTATGATAATGGAATATTAGAATTTAAAGAAAAATATAAATATAGTTATTTTGTTGATTTGTGGCAAACAATTAGAAGTATATTACAACAACTAGGAGTAACCGAATGAAAAAACTACTACTATTACCAGCAATCTTACTAACGATCTTACTAGCCTATGTATTAGGCGAAAAGATAGATGAAATACTTACAAAAATAAAGGTAAGTAAGAAGCATTCTTAATTCAATGAGGCTGGCAGTCCCCCCAAGCAGATTAGCTGGCCTCTATTTTAAAGGAGTAAACAATGAAAAAAGAGTTAAAGGGGGAAAGATGATTAAACTAAATGAATTGACAAAAAATGATGTAGGAAGATGGGTTATATATAATGACGGATTCAAAGAAGGAAAAGGCAAAATAAAAAGCTGGAATGAATATAATATATTTGTTGTTTATAAATGTAACAATGAATGGGATAAATATCAAGATTATACTGGATGTTCAACAAGCCCAAAAGATTTACGTTTTATGGAAGATAAAATAGAAAATATATGTAAGCATAAATATATAAATGCTTCGTATAAATGGGGTAGTCGTAATAGACAAAAATGTATTTATTGTGGCAAAATTATAAATGAATAAAAAACAATGCCCTGTTTGCAATAAAGAGTTTATGCTAAAAAGAAGAAATCAAATATATTGTTCTCATAAATGCAAAATAAAATGCTATAATCTTAAGCATAAATATTACTACAAACGATCAGAAATAGGCAAAACAGGAGTATATTTATTAGAACTAACAAGCAAATATAAATCTTGACAAAGGCAGTTATTTTTAGTAAAGTGTAGATGATCGGGGGATCATGAGGACTTATTTAAGCTGGCGTTTTAGGCGTACCCCGATCCGCCAAGTCGGCTTGAATAAGTCCTTTTTGTTTTGATCTGGGGGTAAGCGTGAGCGAAAATAAAAAATATTATTATCTTAAGTTTAAAGAAAACTACTTTGATCAAGATCATATCAAAGTCATAGAGTCAATGGAAAACGGATATATATATTCTTTAGTGCTTTTAAAGCTTTATTTAAAATCCTTAAAGTTTGACGGACAATTAAAAATAAATGAATACATCCCATATAAAGCAGATAAAATAGAGGTATTGTCTAAGGTGATAGGTCATGATCCTGATCATGTAATGCATGCCCTGAACCTTGCAAAAGACCTTGGGATAGTTGAAATAATGAGAACAGGAGAGATATTTATTGCAGATATACAGAATTTTATTGGTCAAAGTAGTACCGAGGGTGAGAGGAAAAAGCAGTATAGAGACCGTCTTAAATCTTGCAATAGTCAGCAATTAGCAAATGTGGACAAAAATGGGACATTTGCGGACAAACGTCCGCCAGAGTTAGATATAGAGAAAGAGTTAAATATAGAGTTAAAGAGAGAGATAGAAACTATAATTGACTACCTAAATCTAAAAGCTTCAACTTCTTTTAGAAGTAATAGTAAAAAGAATATCTCTTTTATACAAGCAAGATTAAATGAAAAGTGGACTGTTGATGACTTTAAAAAAGTTATCGATAATAAATGTTCTCAATGGCTAAGGGATAATAAAATGTGCATATATTTACGGCCGGAAACTTTATTCGGAACTAAATTTGAAAGTTATCTAAATGAGAAAATTAACGGGAATGTTAATTCTAAATATAACGATGAAGATTTTACAATTGCAGGAGTTTAAAATGAATGATATTAAAAGCGTATTTGACGATATAATGAAGTCAATGATGATAAAGAAAAAAGAGAATGCTGATAAGTTAGGAATGACTATTGAAGAGTATGATAAATATTTAGAAGAAGAAGATAGAAAAGAAACATTAAGATTTAATAATGAAGCAAATGAAAGATATCTTAATGGTTTAATAAATAGTAGCATACCTGCAATATATAGAAATGCAGATATAAAAAATATAGATAAAAGGATTCTTAATTTTAAAAGCAATAATAAAAATTTTTGCTGGCTATGTGGAAAGGCCGGCACCGGAAAAACATACAGCTTATATGCAATATCGATTGATAGAATAAAAGAGTTTAAAGATTTTAGATCAAACTTAAATATAGTGAAAGAGTATAATATTAAATATGAAGAAGGTGAGCAAAAAAACATTGAGGCTATTGATGATTTTGGATTAAGTAAAAACGAAAACAGAAATAAATATTTACTCGACTGGTATTTTGTATTATTCGATTATGTTTTAGAACACAACAAAAAACTATATATTACAAGCAACCTATCAATAAACGAATGGGTTAAAGAAATGAAAAATATAAACGATGATACCGCAATGCGGATAGCTAGCAGGTTAAGCAATGTAACCGATCTAATAGAACTTACTGGAAATGATAGGAGAAAAACAAATGAATAAAATATTTAAAAAAATAGGAATGTGTGTTTGGTTAGTTGATAATAGAATTATAGGATGGAAAGTATCATGTAAACATATAGATTCACCATTACATTACAATACTTTAAACTGGTTTCCATTTTCTAGCTATGATAAATTTAAGAAATTAAATATTTATGTACCTTGTTTTATATATAATTATGCTTTTAGCAAGTTGTCAAAAATATGGTTTAAAAGATGGATTCATCATGAAAAGTTTAAAGGCTTTAGAGCTTATTAGAGTGTTATATTATAATGGTTTTTACTCTATTGCTGTATGCTTAGAGTTTAAATATTCTTGATTAAGTGAGGCGACTCCTTGGCCGGTATGTTGCCTCACATATTATTTGGGATAACACTACAAAGGAGTTAGCATGCAAACAACATTAAGCATTACAGATTCACCGAGCCTGTTTATACGAATGATCGATGGTGATATTGACATCCATTTAGAATATTTCTATGAAGATCGCTGCAATCATGAATGTATTTTAACCGTTTATAAAAACGATGAAAAAATAAACAACTATGGCACGTTAAAAGAGATGATTGATTTTATTAACACTACAAAAGAGTTAAGGAGTAAGTAAGATGAATGAAACAATATATAGCATAGATGACGCAACTCATTTATTGCATTGTAAGCATTGTATATGCCGAAGCAGGTATGAATATACGATGAAATGTTTGGTATTGAAAAAAACAAAATCCGGTAAATGTAAAATATTAGTTTTTGGAAATAGATATTGGAAAGGCTATAACCATATACAAAGAATTAGATATGTGTGGCGGTCAAAATTAACAGAATTAAATTGTAAATAATCATTAAATATACTTGATACATATATAAAAGGGTAGTATTGTAAGGGAAAAGGGGGAAACAAATGTATGATAGAAGTGTTAATCCTACAAAAAAAGATTTAGAGTTTATTAAAAGTTTAAACAAAGTTAATTCTATTGATGGTGTTAATCAAAAAACATGGTTTAAAAAGATGATTGAAAGTACAAAGGCTAAAAAGAAAATAAACAAGTATATTAAAACATGTGATAAGTTGATTTATCATAAATCTGAATTGGAAGGAATAATTTAAAATGGATTATCAAGAATTTTTAAAAACAAAAGAACGAAAGTGTATGCCTTCAGGATTTGAAACAGGCGAAGTACATGAGTTTTTATTCCCATTCCAAAGAGATATAGTTAAATGGGCTTTAAAACGGGGTAAGTCTGCTATATTTGCAGATTGCGGATTAGGTAAAAGTCCGATGCAACTATCTTGGTCAGATATAATATCAAAAAAAGAAAATGGGAATATTATAATAATTGCGCCTCTTTGTGTATCAAAACAAACTATTCGAGAGGGTAAAAAGTTTAATATTGAGGTTAATAGTTATAGAGAGAATGGATTAAAAAAAGGTATTAACATTATAAATTATGAAAATATAGATCATATAAACCCAGATGATTATATTGGAGTTGTATTGGACGAGTCAAGTATTTTAAAGGCATATACAGGCAAGACAAAAAAGAAAATAACTAATATGTTTAAAAACACAAAATACAAACTATGTTGTACGGCAACACCGAGCCCTAACGATCACATGGAATTATTAAATCACTCTGAGTTTTTAGGAATAATGCGAAGTAATGAAGCTCTTTCATGCTGGTTTATATTAGACACAATGAATACTGGAAAATATAGAATAAAAAAACATGCTGAGAAAGACTTTTGGAAATGGGTGTCAAGTTGGGCCGTATCAATAGAAAAACCCTCTGATCTAGGTTATGAAGATGGAAATTTTAAACTTCCTAATAAAGTAGAACATACTATTGAAGTTAAAGAGTTAGATATTGAGCCGGACGAAGGAATGTTATTTTATATTCCGGAAGTTAATGCAACTAATTATCATAAAATAAGAAAAAATACCGTAAAATATAAACTGGAAAAAATAACAGATATATTAGAATCTAAGAAAGAAAAGCAATTTGTCATATGGGTAGACACTAACCATGAAGCGGATGTTTTAAAATCCAATATAAAAGAATCTGTCGAAATTAGAGGGAATGACAGCATCGAGAAAAAAGAACAAGCTGCAATGGATTTTATAGATGGTAAAATAAGAATACTCATATCTAAAAGCTCAATATTTGGTTTTGGAATGAACTTTCAAAATTGTTATAATACGATACTTTGTGGAATATCTTATAGTTATGAAAATTATTATCAGCTAATTAGAAGATTTTGGCGATTTGGACAAACTCACGAAGTTAATATTTATAAAATATTATCTATTTATGAGAATGAAATATATAATATCGTAAATGAAAAAATGTTAAGACATGAAGAGATGAAAGAAAAAATGAAGTTTTTCAAAGAATATTTCAATATAAATAATAAAAGGGAGTTTCATATGGAATATAATAAACAAGAGTTTGAAAGTGAAAGATTTAAAATTATTAACGGCGATAGTATTCAAGAGATTAAAACTATTGATTCTGATAGCGTAGACTTTCAGATATTCAGCCCTCCTTTTTCACAGCTATATATCTATTCCGATTCTTTTAGAGATATGGGAAATACTGCAGATGACGTGGAGTTTTTTACTCAGTTTAATTTTTTAATTCCTGAGTTATATAGAATATTAAAAAGCGGGCGATTATGTGCGGTGCATTGCAAGCAATTAGTTAATTATATAAATCGAGACGGTGCAAGTGGTATAAGAGATTTTAGAGGTGATATTATAAGAGCTTTTCAAAATCATGGTTTTATATTCCATACTGAGATTACAATTTGGAAGGACCCGGTAATTGAAATGCAAAGGACCAAAAGTCATGGACTATTATATAAACAATTAAGAAAAGACTCAACTTATTCAAGAGTTGGTCTCCCTGATTATATAGTTGTATTTCGGAAGTGGACAGATGCCGGAGATGTTGACCCGGTAAATACAAAGACTCATGAAAACTTTAAATTAAATAAATGGCAAGAATACGCTTCGCCAATATATACGACTAAAGATGATGACTTTGGAAAAGAATTAAGAGATCAATACGATCTTTGGGAACGTGATTTAATGCAAAGAGCATGGTTTAATATACAACAAACAAATGTATTAAATAAACAAATGGCAAGAGATAATGAAGATGAAAAACACATATGCCCTTTACAGTTAGATGTAATAGAAAAGTGTGTTGAGTTATGGACTAATCCTGAAGATGTGGTATTTACTCCTTTTGCAGGAATAGGAAGTGAAATATATCAATCATTATTATTAAACCGCAGGGGATTAGGGATTGAATTAAAAGAAAGTTATTATAATGAATCTATAAAATACTGTTTACAGGCAGAGGAATTATTAAAACAAAATGAAATATCATTATTTGATTGAGGTAACACAATGACACTAAAACAAATACATAAAGCAAGAAAAGCATTTTACAAAGCAGACTATGAAGGCAAGCGTGCTATAATACAGAAAGAGATTGATAGTATATCATCTATAACGTGGATGTGTGAGTTTGATTATAGTGGTGATGTCCCAAGCCAAACTAAAGCTACACCTGAATATTTAGATAATAATTGTAAAAAGGAGTTAATCAATGGGATTGAAAGAGAAAATAGAAGATAGAATTAAGCTAGAAGCAAACAGTAAAAAAGACTTTGTAAATACCATGAACTCAATCGGATTGTTACAATGGGTATTAGAAGAACTTGAAAAAGAATCCGACTTAAAGCAAGAGATGCTTGATTTATTAGAAAAAACATATAATGTATTATACAAAAATGAAGGTAGTATACTTAAATCAGAGTTTGACCGGTTAATCCAAAAAGCAAAGGAGTCACTATGACTATAACTGAAATAACAGATAGTATAAATAAAAAACTTACTGAGCTTAATGTTGAACCTAGACACGATTGCTGGAATGGAAGATTAAAATATTATATAATTTTTACTAAAGATAATTATTATGAGTTTGATTCAATAAAAGTAAATGATAAATTTATATTTGAAGAAGATAAAGAGATAATGATTTTTGATAAAGAAGGTAATGTATTTTCATACACACCATATTATTTTATGAAGTTTTTAGAGGGATTAAGAACTTGACAACTAGCTTAATTTATGTAACTATAAGGAGTTATGATGAAAATAATTAAAAACATTAAAGTGCCAACAGGAAATATTTTAATTGTTGAAGGCGAAAAAGGCAATTTAGAATGTCTATCTATTGGTGATTATGGTAAAGAAAAAAACTTAAAAGCTGATTTTTTAGGATTGCATAAAGAAATAAATGGAGTCCCGAATTGTAATATAATACCACTAACTGAAAAATGGGTTATTACAATATCTACTCAATACGGATGTTCTATGAATTGTACTTTTTGTGATGTGCCAAAAGTAGGGACAGGCAAAAACGCAACATTTAATGATTTAATAAAACAAGTTATTACTGGAATACATTTACACCCAGAAATCAAACCAACAAAAGGTAAAAATGGTTGACTCAAAAGTACAACAATATTTAATCAGATATGAACTCGATAATAATGTATGCCAAAAATGTGGTATATACGCTACTCGCATTGCACACCGAATAGCAAACACAAAAGTAAACCGTAAAAAATATACCAGCAAGATTGTTGCACACAATATGAACTTAGTAAGCGCATGCAGTAAAAAAGGTACTGATTGTAATGACTCGTATAATATTGGAATGATTGATCAAAAATGCAACCGCTTAGTCGACCTAATAAAACAGCGTGGCAATGAGAGGCTAACAAGTGCTTTTATAACGGAGTATATCAATGAGTGAAAAAACAGACCTACAAAACAAAGTACATCAATTCTGTGATACACTCGGCATAAAATACCGCATTAAAGAAAACAACCAACATCAACAAAAATATAGAAAGTACGCTAACGAAAAGTATAAGGGTATTCCGGACGACGAAATATATGTCAAGGGTGGGAAGCCGTTATTATTTGAATATAAACTTGACTACAATAGCCTAACAGAAAAGCAAATTGAGTGGCGCGATTACCTACTTGATCGTGGTTATATCTGGCACGAAATAAGAGACTATGACAAGGCAGTAGGAATAATATGTAAGTACGAAGGGATTAAACTACAATAGGAGAAAACAATGAAACCACGGATAGAAAAATTATTGCATATATATTTTGCAGACATAGACGGGATAGTAGGAAGCGGTGAATCCAAAGAGTTCGCATTAAACAGTTTAATTGATAATATTCACTGTATGCGTTCTGAGATGAGAGAAAATGACTATAATTATAGATGCTTCCAAACTTTATACCCTAATGCAATTAAATTAATTGAAAAGAGGTAAACAATGAATAAAAACTATTTAAGCACATCAACAAATAGCATTACAATATTTAAGCTCTATGAAAACCAAAAAGTTATTGAGGCGTTAAAATTATATGATATGATAAAAGAATTAAATTGTAAAAAAACATTAAATAAATTTGACAATCTATAATTAAGTAGTAATATAGGTATAAAGGAGTGAGTGATGGAAGAAAAGGAATATTTAGTTAAATTAAGAAAAAATGATATAAATATTATGAGTGACGCCTTACATGAATATAAAAAGAAGTATGAGGCGTTAGACTATGATTATTTCATAACAGATGTTTTATTAAAAATTAAAGAAACTATGGTTAAGATAGATAAATATAAGGACTAAACAATGAACTGGTTAAGAGATAAGATAGAAGAGAGAATAAAACAATATGAGTTTGAAAATGAAATAATCTATTATGATGAATATAGATATCAAAGGTTATTAGAAGCAAGGGAAATATTATCCCTTTTAGATCAGTCTAAATGCAAAAACTGCAAGCTATTAAAAATATGGGTAGAAAAACAAGGTGATTTAGAAGATAATATATACTCATGTAACTATATGGAATGTCAGAATATAGAAGAAGATTATTGTAGTAACTTTGAACCAAAAGACTTGTAATTTTAGCAGTAATATGCTATTATAATAAAGGTATAGAGAAAAATACAACTAGATTATGAAAGGGTTGAGGGTGCACCGTACACGTTAAAATAACGGGGTCATAGTCAATCTATACCTTTTTTTAAACCTAAAGGAGTTATAAGATGAAAAAGAAAATATTAACAATTTGGTTATTGATAATGTGTATTTTAGTTATTGTCATTTCGATTATTTCAATAACTCAGGCGAAAATAATACATGAACTATATAAACAAAGCAAAAAAATAGATGATATCCAGCTTATTATAGAGTTAGAAGATAACAGAACAGAAAATATATTGTTATCAGATTTAAACAAAAATAATTATAAAATAAAAAGAGTTATAGGATTTATTCCCGTAACTGAAGTTAAATAATATAGGAGGTAATATATTATGAAAAACTTACTAATTTTACTTGTAATGGTATTTTTTATTCTGGGGTGTACTACTCCAACAGGGGAAAAAACAATCGAAAAAACTATAATAAGAGATGGCGTAACGTGGGAAATAGTAGGAACAAATCAACAAATATATCCTACACCAATTGCAACAGCTTCAGCATACGATATATTGAAACAAGTGCTTTCAGGTCGAAAACTTTATGCATCTGATCCGGTTATCTCTCCTATAACAATTGCCGATGATTTTGAAGCTAAGGGAATAGTATATCGTCAAAACAGTTATTCCGGAGATGACTCAATTTATAAAGATGAACTGCATTATATTGATGTAGGGTCTTTAGTGGGCCATAAGCAAAAACTTTTGATAAGAGTTAAGTATGAAATGATATCACAGGGTAACAATGCGAACTCACCCGATATTCACATAAGAGCAAAAGGTTCTAATGACCCGTGGGAAATACTTAACCCTTCAATGACTACTAGCGATGTTGAATTTATTGTAACTGATGACGTGGGCGTTGTAGAGTGGTATCAAGACAACGGAGCCCCAAAGATTTGGGAAAACTTAACGGAAGGCTGGGTAAAAATAATAGGAAAAGCTGATTATTATATAATTGGCAATCCAATATCATAGTGATTGATAATCATAAAGCAACCTAGTTGCTGGCCACCCAACCAGTCATGATGTAGGCCGGATAGGGATAAGTGCTTGTATTACTTAGATACATTGCCTTGATGGTTAGACTACTATCGTAGGTTGCTTTATTAAGCGGTGAAACGACTAATTGACAATAAAAGAAGCAAAACTGGATTGAGTCAAAACACCGCTTTTATTTATGCGGGGCAGGCTAATCGACTGGCCATTCTATCATACGAAAGATAGTCCCCGCTCCATTTAATAAAATGTAAGGAGTACCAAGCAATGAAGTACTTACTTAAAATGACATTGATACTTATAGCATGTCTATTCGTATCATACCTAATCAAGACAACTACATGGCAAAAACAAAAACTTGCTAGTCAACAAAAACAAATTGAATTAAAAGAAAAAGAAAACAAAGAAAAAGACATCCGAATAGATAAGGGATTGCAAATCGTACAAAATATTGCAACGGATTATCCGGCAGTCGGTGAGGGACTAAAAGAAGTATTGATTGATATTAAAGACAATATGACTTATGATATAGACCAACGCTTAGCAGACTTACCAAGCGATATGGCATCTATGATAATCGCACAAAACATTGAAACGCATGGATTATTAAAATATAACTTATTTGATGATGATTATATGTATCCTATCAATCCAGATAGTGGATATATTCCTAGCGGGTGGGGAGAGTTTGGGTGGCGCCCGAAATTATTTAATGAGTCTTATGAATATATATATCAAGAAAGTATCAAGACAAAAAACTGGACATTGCATCCCGCAAATGATATGCTTAATCCATATAAACCAGAAATATATGCAGTTAATGCAGGAGTCGTAATACAGATAGGTTACGATCAAAAAGGTGGCAATTTTATAATAATTGAACATCGTATTGAAGGGAAGCCATTACGACGCTCAGGGTATTTTCACCTGGCAGAAATAAAAGTAAAAGAGAATCAATATCTAAGCAAGGGTGAAGTAATAGGACTTATCGGTGAAAGCGGACACGCAATAACTAGCAAACATATACACTTTGAGTTGAAAGAGTTTGACGGAAAAAGATGGGTTTATAAGAACTTTTTAATTGGTACGACTCATAATAGAACTTACATGGCTGGTTATTACTGGACTAAAATAAATGATAAGTGGGTGTTAAAAGTATTATGATATACAGTACAAAAGATTTAATAGGTTATTATAAAGCAGATAGATTATTTTATGAAGGTTGTCAATACTGGGTAAAAGATAGAATACTTAGAATGAGAAAAAATAGAACATACGATCATTACATTAAAGGCAAGCTACAAGAGAGATAATTAAATTAAATAATGAAGGGAAAGAATGGAAAAATTAAATACAATATATGTTTGTGATATTTGTTTTTATAATTTAGATGAGGAAGAAGCCAATGTGCCTGGCATTTGTTATTCTTGTTCGGAACCTGCTTTTTCTGGTGACAGTATTGATTATAAAAAAGAATCACATTGGCTTTCTGTTGACAAAAAAAATAATATATCTCTAAACCAATCTAAAATAGAAAAATGCTCTCATAATTTTTTAGATACAAGAAAATCTATAAAGTATGCTCAATCTATTTCTGCACCGACTGTGCGTGAAAAATTTCTTATTATACATCAAGTTTGTATTTTATGTGGTTTACACAAGGAAACAGAAATTCATATAAGTAATGATACAATAATCATGGGAAGAAATAATAAAAGAGGATTAAAAGTATCATGATAGACAATATAACAGACTATATAAGAGAATACTATCGAGATAAAACTTTATTAAAGTATCGTAATTACAGTGATATATGTAAGAGTTATTTAGTAAGTGAAAGAAAACTAAAGACATACGATCATTACATTAAAGGCAAGCTACAAGAGAGATAGACATGAATATTTTTATGGATATAAAAGATCAGCTTTACACTTACCGGCATAAAATAAAACGCTCTTGTAAAAACTGCCTAGGGCATTTAGTTGGTTGGAAATGTGATACATGCAATGATCATAATAAGTTTGCGCCGATAAGAAAGCCAAAAACATGGAATACAAAAGTAAAAATTATGTAAAGACATTTGATATTATAAGCTAAAGTGATATTTTTAATTATAAGGAGTAAATAAATGAAAAAGAAAATTGATAAACTAACTATTGAAGGTAAAGACTATGTACCTATTGATAGCTTAGAAAAACCTGAGTACAAAGGTGATATTAAAATTGTAATATTACAGCGTGGTTGGGTTATGATCGGTATTTTTGAGAGAAAAGATAATGATTGTAAACTTCATAAAGCGTACAATATTCGAAGGTGGGGAACTGAAAGAGGCCTTGGCCAGTTAGCTAGTGAAGGGAAACAAGAGAGTACACAATTAGACTATTGTGGATTAGTAGAGTTTGATTACTTAACAGTTGTTGCCATGTTAAGCTGCGATGAGGATATATGGAAAAACGAACTATAAATTACGATAGCAATTTAAATTCGTACGGCGACGGCGACGGCTACGGCGACGGCACCGGCTACGGCGACGGCTACGGCGACGGCACCGGCTACGGCAACGGCTACGGCGACGGCACCGGCTACGGCTACGGCGACGGCTACGGCTACGGCTACGGCACCGGCGACGGCAACGGCACCGGCGACGGCGACGGCACCGGCTACGGCGACGGCTACGGCGACGGCTACGGCGACGGCGACGGCTACGGCAGCGGCTAATTGATATTATGGATTAACTCCATTAAATATAAATGGTTGCTATGTGGCGGAATAGGTAACGCAACGTACAGGGTATCCTGTTCAATCGGTAAAGACGTTTTTAGATATGGAGAGCTAAAAATGTAAGGTGAATATACTAATAATAACATAGACGTTCGGTGATGGCTTTCTAGTTAAGCTCCATGTGATCCGTATACTAATGTTCTATGCAAAACTAGAATTAGGCAAATCCTTACCATAGCAACTATTTTTTATTAAGGATAACAACATGAAAGACGGCTATTATGAGTGTGATGTATGCCCTCGATGGTTTAAGGTAGTTGATGGCAAAGAGATTGAGTTAATAATGTCAAGAGACCATGAGGAGATACTGTCAAATAATATTATACTGCTAGAAAAAGGTCAGTGTGAACATAAGAAACTAAGGCGCGATCAAAGAGAAGGAATGCAAAATTTTAATAGACGCCGGGCATTACAAGACAACAGTAGATACGGGAGCTTTTTAGGGGGAATAACAAGATGAACATATTTCAAAGACATATACTAATAGCAGTCTCAGTATGGTTGCTAATGGTATTATTTAGTGTAGCTTGCCTAGTAGGCATTATAGCATTTTCAATCTTGGCACTTACTGATAGAAGTTTATTATATGCTTCGTTAAGTTTAAACGCATTGTTATTGTGGATAACAATTTTACCCCTAATAGCAAGGATGTATTATAAATGACAATTAAAGATATTATTGAAAAGATAAAAAAAGAATTAAAGAATATTTCTGATTATAACATGGATGATAGTATAAAATTTACAGGAAAAGAAGTCTTTGATATCGTATATGATTATTTACCCGATCTTGAAAAAGCAAATGAATTGCAGGAAGAAATGATTAGTAGACTTATTAAATGCTATAAGCACGCACATTCAGAAAATGATATTAAATTTATAGAAAAGATTACTAATAAACCATGGGAAGAAATAAATGAAAGATGATTATCTAACAACGCAAGTTAGAAAACATATAATAAACATGAGGGAGAGAAAGATGAAAGTAGATGTATATTTAAACGGCAAGAAAAAGGATAAGAAAGACTATCAGGATAAGGTGATTAAGAAATTATCTGATTTAGAAACATTTGATTTTAGGCATAAAGATAAAAGAGATATATGGTTAGAAGGTGAATATGCAAATGATGTTCTTTTTATCCGAGCAGGATTGCTTCAAATTGTACTAAAAGATACAGCTTTTTTCGGGGGTGGAATTGGAGAAAAATCATTTTATTTAAGGTTAGATTTAGGTTGCACATGGCAAGATGTCTGGGATAAAATAAAGAACATCGATAGCATAGAGTATGAGGTGAAATGAGAAAAATAGGAATATATTATAAATATAATATAGATGATAGAGTATTTGTTTGGAATATGGGGAAAGCTAAAGAAGTCCTAATATTAGGCA
>Ga0315535_1000095_pt1 | contig 53542 bp, 40 predicted proteins | sample SalMarSW160220MG_2_FD_203092 | JGI IMG/M metagenome (GOLD analysis project Ga0315535, IMG submission 203092) | Salt marsh sediment microbial communities from the Plum Island Ecosystem LTER, Massachusetts, United States - Salt Marsh Sediment SW1602-20 ... | reverse complement strand
TTATATTTATTTATTAATACATCTATATCAAGACTATCAATGACTTGATTTACAACTCTAACCGGATGGTTCGGATCTATCATTTCCGGCGCCCTTTTTCTTTGGTTCGTTTCTTTTTGGACGAACAAAAAGAAATGAACATTAGTACATAAAATAAGAGGGTGCCTTTTGAGACACCCTCTTATTTTTTTATCAGGCCGACTCAGACCTGTCTGAAGGAGGATGAAGCTTGTTATACTACATTGAAGACACCCCCTGAATATAATTCTTTGATAATCATATTTATCATGATTGCACTCCTGGTTTAACAAATACTTATATCTCGATATATAATTACCTGAAGGTAATTGTGATAAATGAACTTTATTGGTAATTAAACCTGAAGCTTATGAAAAAAAGTCTGCTCATCCTTTCCATTACTATTCTTTCGGCGGCCATCAGCGCGCAGGATATTGTTCCAAACAAGAGTTTTGAAAACTGGACAAATGCTACTTTTTTCTATCCCGAGTATTATCTATATACTTCGAGCTCAGAGGCATTCTTCTATAGCAACTTACAACCTAACGTTCTACGGTCAACTGATGTCTTTCATGGATTTTATGCAGTACAGCTTAACACTTTAACCTCCGAAACTGACACTGCAGTTGGATACTTCATAAATACACCATACACGAATGGAGATATGGATACATGGCATGGAGGAATACCTTATTCTGAAGAAGAATGGCGCATATATATGGCAGAATTCTATGTGGCTTGATCCTGCAGCTGATTATACCGGGGTAGAATTTCCGTTTGATCAGCCAACCGATCCTGATTCTGCAATAATCATCTTTCAATCATCTCTTAGTAATAACAAGGCACTATCTTATGTCGGATCTGATTTGAAAATTGATAACGTCTTCTTCAAGTCTGAAGAAATTGCAACAGGATTAAATGATCTCTCAAGAGATTACGGAATGAATTTTTATCCTAATCCCACCTCCGGGAATCTTTCAATTGAACTGCCGTCTGATAATGCTGGTTCCTATGGATCAAGTATAGAAATTTATAATTTAACCGGTAAGCCCATATACCAGCTAAAAAATATCAGCGGGAAATCTGATATAGATCTATCAAATCTTCCAACCGGACTTTACATTCTAAAGATCTGTGACGGGAATACTGTGCGTACGGCCAAGATAATGAAGCGCTGATTGCAAAATAATAAGGAGTGTGGGAGTCCTCTCTCGCACTCACTCACATTATATTTAATTATGATACAGCAAAAGCAGATAATGCTGGCTTCTGACAAAGGTTTTCATATAGATTAAAAGTTTTATCACATGGAAATAAAACTGTTAACTTTATCTGGTTTTAATGTAACCGGTTAAAGTTCTGCCTATGAAAGCACTTTTTGTATTAATAGTCATTTCATTTACTTCTGTGGTTGTCTACGCACAACCAAATATTCCGGATATTCATTGGAAGTTTTATTCTTCCGAAAAAGGTGATCTGAAAGTACCTAACGGAGGCGTCGAGCAAACAAGTGATGCGGTATTTGATATTGATAAAGATGGCATAAATGATTTCATAATTTCCGAACGCACACATACTCCTTCGCTGGTATGGTATAAAAAAAACGGTAAAAAATGGAGCCGTTATATTGTTGATGCAGAACATTTGAATATTGAAGCCGGATCCGCTTTTTGCGATATTGACAACGACGGTGATCTGGATGTCATATTTGGGGGGGACTACCAGTCAAATAAGGTCTGGTGGTGGGAAAATCCGTACCCCAATTACTCACCTGAAGTACCATGGGTCAGGCATACAATAAAGGATTTTGGTAAAACTCAGCAGCATGATCAGATTGTAGGTGATTTTAACGGGGACGGAAAACCGGAGCTTGTCTTTTGGAACCAGGGTGCTGCAACCCTGTTCCTTGCTCATATACCTGATAATCCTCGGGAAGCCAAAAACTGGGATTGCATACCCATATATACATATTCTGACGATAGCCGTATGGAACCTCCAGGTGAAATGGAGGGAGGTAATAATGCACACGAAGGATTGGCGGCAGCGGATATCGACCAGGATGGTATAACAGATATTATCGGAGGCGGACGCTGGTTCAGGCATATCGAAGACGATAAATTCCAGTGCAATATTATTGACGCATCTTATCCCTATTCACGTTGTGCAGCCGGACAATTAATTGAAGGTGGTCGTCCTGAAGTTGTATTGTGTGTTGGTGACGGGATCGCTCCCATGTTTATGTATGAATGGCAAAAAGGAACCTGGATCCGCACTAAACTAATAGATAAGGTCGATCATGGTCATTCGCTGGCCATTTTGGATTTCAACGGAGATGGCCATGCAGATATCTTCAATGCAGAAATGCGTTTCAGTAAAAACAATAATCCGGGCTCAGAATTTCGTATCCTCCTGGGTGACGGGAATGGAAAATTTACATATTACATTATTCACCAGGGATATAGCGACCATATGTCAAAGATTGTAGATCTGGATGGAGATGGGGATTATGATATTCTTTCAAAGCCGTACGGGTACCGTGCCCCTGGAATTGATATATGGCTTCAGAACGGGACCGGGAAACAATAATGCCGGTATTTATAATTATCGCTTAACATCAGGTTTCCGGCAATAGCAAAAGTTGTTTTAATAACAAATATCCGTATATTTAAGAAATGTATCGTTACGTGATTACCGGTGTAACCGAAATGCCCTGGGTATTGATCCCGGGCCTGTAATCCCTTTTTGCTCTTCCTCTTTTTCATAATTTATTTTTCATCAAATATTTTTACTTCTAAAATGCATAAAATCATTGTATTAGGAGCAGGTATGGTTGGCAGCTGTATCGCTCTGGATATGGCAAAGAACCATACTGTAACACTTGCAGATATTGATTTGAATGTCCTGGAAAGAACCAGGGACATAAATAATGAACTGACCATCAAACAGCTGGATGTTACCGACAAGGGAGCTCTGAAGCAGATAATTGATAATCACGATCTTGTTTTAAATGCTGTACCCGGATTTTTGGGTTACGAAACAGTGAAAACTGTTATTGAAGCAGGAGTGAATGTTGTTGATATCGCATTTTCCCCGGAGAACGTCCTGGAACTTGATGAACTTGCCAGGAAGTGTAATGTTACAGCAATAGTGGATTGTGGAATAGCTCCGGGTATGGATAACCTATTATTGGGCTACTATAACGAACAAATGAAGCTTACAGATTTTGAGTGCCTGGTAGGTGGATTACCAAAGATAAGGAAGTGGCCGTTTTATTATAAAGCACCATTTTCCCCGGTCGATGTAATAGAAGAATATACACGTCCGGCCAGGTATGTTGAACATGGAAAGGAAGTGGTCAGAGAGCCGCTGACCGATAGTGAATATATCTATTTTGACCGGGTGGGTACCCTGGAAGCTTTTAATACTGACGGACTAAGATCTATAATATATACTATGAAGAACATTCCCTGTATGAAGGAAAAAACCCTTCGGTATCCCGGACATGTGGAGTATATCAAAGTATTAAAGGAAAGCGGATTTTTCAGCAATGACCGGATTGAAATTGACGACAAAATGATCTCCCCCCTGGATCTTACGGTAAAAATTCTTTTGAAAGAGTGGAAACTTGAAGAAAAGGAAGAAGACATAACTGTTTTCAGGGTGACACTGAAAGGAATAAATGCAGATGGCAGGAAAGAGAAAGTCGTATATAACCTGATTGATGAATATTGCACCCGGACACATCTTACATCCATGGCCCGTACAACAGGATATACAGCAACAGCTGCAGCAAATATGCTTCTGGAAGGGCTGTTTCAAGAAAAAGGGGTATTCCCTCCGGAACTTATTGGCAGGCACCAAAACTGCTTTGATTATATCATGAATTACCAGGAAGAAAGGAATATTCATTATGTTATGGAGTCGTACCGGGAATAGCTATATATTGAACAGGAATTAATAATATTGATTATTAATTCAATCCTGAAATTTCTCAGGGATTATATGGTATATTTTTTAGGAAATGTCTATCTTACTTACTGTAAGATTTAATATCAGAAATAAAATACCCTGAAGAATATGTATGATGATCAAAGTGAAAAATACCGGAAACAATTTGGTGAACTGAAGCCTGTTGATATTGAAAAATATATGCTCATAATAGGGGCCAGAGAGGTTGAGAATATTAAAAGACTGTCAGAACCTTTACAAAACAGAACATGGTGTCATGTAAACTCTACCTTTGAAGGAGGCGGAGTGGCAGAAATGCTTAAGAGTATTGTCCCGATAGCCAAAGGTTTGGGTATTAACTGTAAATGGTACAGCATAGAAGGGAATCATAATTTTTATTCCATCACAAAAAGATTTCATAATATAATCCAGGGACTTGATCAGAGTTTCACCATTGAGGATCTGCTTGAGACATACCTTGAAACTAACAAGAAAAATTTTGAGGGCAAAAGCATAGTCTCGGATATGACCATTGTTCATGATCCTCAGCCGTGTGCATCCGTCATACATGGCAATTATGAAGGGAAGATGATCTGGAGATGTCACATTGATACCTCTGAAGCTAATGAAATGATCTGGAATTTTCTTCTACCCTATATTAATAATTATGACGGCTGCGTATTTTCCAAAAGAAGTTTCATCAAAAAGGGTATCAAGAAACCTGTATACCAGATTACCCCGGCAATAGACCCGTTATCTGTTAAAAATCGCCAGCGCTCCCAGATGGAAAGCTTCGATTCACTGACTGAATTCTGGTCAAAATACAATATAGATCCGGATAGACCAATTGTTCTTGCAGTATCGAGATATGATATTCATAAGAACCAGGTTACAATTATTAAAGCATTTCAGAAACTTAAAAGGATCAGGGAGATCAGGGATATAAAACCTGTTCTCATCATTGTCGGCAACTCAGCCACAGATGATCCCGAAGGAGCGGAAATGTACAGAAAAATACAGGAAGCAGCTGATAATGACCCTGATATCTATCCTCTGGTAAACATTGAGAACAATGACGATAACATAGGTGCCCTGATGAAGGTTGCTAAGATTTTCATACATCTGTCCACCAAGGAAGGATTCGGCCTTGTGGTGACTGAAGCATTGTGGCAGGGGACACCGGTTATCGGCAGTAATGTAGGAGGGATCACATTACAGGTTATTAATGGTAAAACAGGTTACCTGGTAGATCCGTACAATGTTAATGATATTGTAATATTCATGAAGTTCCTGCTGACCAATCGGGAAGAGAGAGAGAAGCTGGGCTATAATGCTATTGAATATGTAAGGGAGAACTTCCTTATCACAACCCTGTTAAAAAAATACATTATTCTGATGCGTTTCCTCCTTGGAATCGATTTTCCCTATTTCAAGATTTAATATATCATTAAGGTATGGGGAGATGGTTCAGGATTGTCCGTCGGCATACATGGAGATGATCCGGATAATCACATTGGTTGCAGCTTCCATACTCTCCAGGGGGATATATTCAAATTTACCGTGAAAATTATGTCCACCGGCAAAAATATTAGGGCATGGCAATCCCATATAGGATAGACGTGATCCGTCAGTTCCACCCCTTACAGGAATGATTTTTGGTTCTATTCCAAGATCTTCCATAGCTTTCCTGGCAATCTCCAGGATATGAAATACAGGTTCGATCTTTTCACGCATATTGTAATATTGGTCTTCTATTTCGAGCTTAATTGTACCGGCTGGATATTTACTGTTCAGCAGACCGGCTATCTCCTGCATAAATGCCTTTTTCTTTTCGAATTTTTTTCTGTCGTGATCGCGGATAATATATTCAACTACTGAATTCTCAACTGTTCCCTCCGATTTTATGAGATGATAAAAGCCTTCATAGGCAGTTGTGAATTCCGGTCTTTGTTCAACCGGCAGCATATTGTTGAATTCCTGGGCCACCAGAAGGGAATTGATCATTTTGTTTTTGGCTGTTCCCGGGTGAACATTTCTGCCCTGGATCATTATCTTTGCTCTGGCGGCATTGAAATTTTCATATTCCAGCTCTCCTATTTCGCCACCATCCAGGGTATATGCATACCTGGCACCGAATTTCTTCACATCAAAAAAATCCACTCCTCTGCCTACTTCTTCATCCGGCGTAAAACCTACTTTTACTGTGCCGTGTTTTATTTCCGGATGCTTGACAAGATATTCCATCGCTGTCATTATTTCTGTAATTCCTGCTTTGTCATCGGCACCGAGAAGAGTTGTCCCGTCAGTTGTTATTATGGTCTGCCCCTTATATTGTTTTATCTCCGGAAAGTCAGATGTTTTAAGTGTTAATCCTGTATTCTTATTCAGAAGAATGTCTTCTCCGTTATAGTTGCGAACGATCTGTGGTTTTACATTTGTCCCCGGCATATCGGGACTTGTATCCATGTGGGATAAGAATCCTATAACAGGTACCTCATTATTGGTATTTGAAGGCAATGTAGCCATAACATATCCTTTTTCATCAAGTGAAATATCTGTTAATCCCACAGTTTTTAATTCCTCTGCCAGCATTCCTGCAAGAACGAACTGCTTTTCAGTGCTTGGAAAACGTGTTGAGTCAGTAGCCGATTGTGTATCGGTCTTTACATATTTTAAGAAACGTTCCAAAATTTTTTCCTTCATGGTATGGGTTTTTATTATAAATGATAGAGGCTACTGCAAATTTCTTTATGCAGTAGCCTCAATATTTTTCAACTCACCGGGCCAAACTGTCAGGGAAGTGTTTTTAATTACACTTCAGGTTAGCGCGTTTTGCTTTTGATGGTTCGGCAAAAACACCATATTCTGCATTCTTGAAAGATTCGCAGGCTTCTGCTGTCTGTCCTTTGCCTTCCTGGGCAAGAGCGATCTGGAAATAGAATTTGGCTTTGGCATCGGCATCACCAGTTTCCATTGCCAGCCCTTTCTGTCCATATTCCAATCCTTTATCAAAATCCTTCTTCTTGTTATAGACTTCTGCAAAGAAATAGTCGAGATCCTTATCTTCGCCATACTTGGATGCTGTATCAAGAAGCACAAGTGCACTGTCAAGATTCTCTGCCTGGTCTTCTTTTGATCCTGCAGAACGGAAATACCCGAGAGCAAGTGCTGATGCAGCCTGGACCTTGGTATCATTATTGGCGGCTTTCATCTTATCAATATACAGGTCTATTGTTTTTTCAAAATCATTTGAGTTATTCTGCTTTACATAAATTAGAGCCTTATTGTATATGGCAGAAGTGTAGTCAGGATTTATTGACAGAACACTATCGAATGAAGCCAGTGCATTATCCAGGTCATTCTTTGAGAAATATTCACTGGCCATTTTATTATATCCCCTGATTAATATATTATCGGCATTTTTCTTTAAAGACTCATTGTCATATTTTTCAGAAACCTCTGCTGCTTTTTTTGCTGCTTTAATTATAACTGCCGTTGGTTTTTTAGTAGTATATGCATTTGCAGCAACATTATAATAAAGGCTTGGTAAAACCTTTATTGCTTCCTGTTTAAGGTCGAGTGCTGAATCACCAACCTGGTCCGAGAGACTGACCACATTTTCAAATGCTTTAATAGCTCCCTGAGGATCTGTCTTAACTGCTTTTACTCCTTCATTATAGGCACGGATCACATCATTCCTGCTCTGTGCATTCAGGTTCGTCCCTGCAATAGCCAGTACCACAAGTAAACATGCAGCCTTAATCAAATTCTTCATTTTCATTTTCATTTTCATTCAGATTATCAGATTATTATTAACTTATATTTTTCTGAAGGTGCTAAATATAGGAATTTAAATTTTTTTAACTGTTTATTTTGTTGGAAAACATGACATTTATCATTAAGCAGGATGTTTAATATAATCTTTTTTGGCTTCGTATGGTCCTCAATATTTTCTTTTTATGAACGAGAAACGCTTCGGCAGGTTAAAAAAGACCGGGGTATGAATTTATCTCCGGATTCTTAACACAGCAGAGGGAAATTACAATAACATTTTTTTTTAAAATTAATCCCATCCATAAAACAAAGATATTCAATGACATATCTTGTTGGCTACAGTTTTATTAAAATGATTTGAATTTTTTTCAACCTGGTCATTAAACCTTTTGCTTTTTTTATAATCTAAACAACAAATTAACATGAATCTTAGTTCAAATATTAGTTGAACGCATGTCCCGTTATGAGAACACAACTGAGAATGGAATATTATTATCAATAATAAGTGGGTAAAGGCTGACTATTAAAAATTAAAATTTTAATACATGAAAACAAAAATCTCAATTCTGGCAGCGATTGTAATGGTTTCACTGGTTTTTGCCAGCTGTACCAAGAATCATGACAAGGCAGGTTACTCAAAGCTGACATTTAATCTTACCGATGACACTGGTCCTTACGACGAGGTCAATATTGATGTTGTCGGATTACAGGTCATTGTTAATGACTCAATTTATGACATGGATACCCAGACAGGGGTATACAACCTTCTGGATCTCGTTAACGGGAAAGACACGATGATAGTTGAGGGGCAGGTCCCTTCAGGTATGTTAAGCCAGGTCAGGTTAATCCTGGGTGAAAATAACACCCTGGTTATAGGTTCCGATAATTTTGATCTTAAAACACCGAGTGCACAGCAATCAGGTCTGAAGCTTAATGTGCACCAGGAAATTTACCCGGGTGTAGCTTATGAATATACGATTGATTTTGATGCAGGGAGATCTGTTGTTCTCACAGGTAAAGGCCAGTATATACTTAAACCGGTGCTTAAGGTCTTTTCAGATGCTGTTTCGGGAGCTGTCGAGGGTGTGGTATCTCCGGCTGATGTCGATGCTGAGATATTTGCCATCTCTGAAAGCAAAGATACCGTTTCTACTTTTTCTGACAGTGAAACGGGTCAATATATGTTCAAGGGGTTGCAGGATGGCAGTTACAGCCTGGATTTCAAACCTGTTGCTCCGTATAGTGATACAACACTGAACGATATAGTTGTCAGAACAGGTTCTGTAACCAACGTGGACACAGTAAAATTCGATCAGGGCTTATAATAATAAAATATGGGTTTAGGGTTATATAGTATTAGCTGATTTCTATTTCTGAGGAGGCTGTATCGGGGGCTGGCATATTCAACTTACGGTACAGCCTTCCTTTTTTTCAGTTGATAAGCCTCTCAAGGTCTCTGTTCAGGTCCTTCTGCCCCGTCATGTAAAAGTATTTTTCCAATACAAGAAGGGACAGAAGATCCTCTCTGTGTCTGTTTTTGAAATGTTCAACATATCTGTTGGCATTTTTTATTATTTCCAGCGCTTCATCAGTGTGAATCATGTAATACTCCATTCTTTCCTCAAGATCAGAAAAATCATCTTTTATTTCCACGAAATGAAAATTTGGGATAAGGGTACCTTCCATATACCATGTTTCATATTTCGGTACCGGCATTACTGCAAGCGAATGTGACGACATAACCCATTTCAGGTTTGTTGCAACATCGTTACCTTCAAGACAGAGGATGAATTTATAATCGAGGTGTTCATCTATTGTCATCATTTTCCTGATCAGCTCCGGATCTTTACCATCGTTGTTGATCTTACCAATATTGCACCAGGGGTGGTCGATATACATTTTCAGGAACCTGGTCCTGTGTTCCTGGCCAACGGCATTCCGTCCGACCAGCATGTTTTTCTTCTGTGTAAAGTTTTTTTTATCATTAAGGAATGTGAAGTGACGTACCTTGTCCAGGTTAAGTACCACTGAATTTTCGTTATTGCTGCTGATTGGCCTGCTTTTTACGATTGCCGGTTCTTCCGGTACGAATGTCACATCACCGAATTTAAAGTCCAGTTTGAGGTTTAAATCAAAAAACCTTGCGTATTCGAAAGTATCAAAAAAATAGGTTTTATTCTTTTTCGGAACATTAAACTCTGACAGGCTGCTTACTGAGGAAGAAAGATATGTTTTATGATCCAGCTTATTGTAATAATTAAGCCTGCTTCTAATGTTTCCCAGATGATAGTCTTTGACTGTTGCCAGTTTCCTTTCGAGCTGCGACTGGTATAATTTCACAGGAATTGCCTGCCTGGCAAAGTTCTTTGAATAATACAAAAGCTTATTATTCTTGTGCTTCCCGGAAATAGCCTTAAGCTTTTGTTTCATTGCGCAATAAAGAAATATGTTAAATAAATATCTGTTAATGATCAGGAACCGACTATTAGGTCTGTTTCATAAAATTTCTCTCTTTAACTCTTATACCTGAATAGTTTGTGCAATATAAAACTAATATACAATAATTATATTTTTATCGTGCGGTTGAAATAATAATTAATTGCATTTTTCCCATCTTTACGCGAATTTGTTTCAGGAATGATTGTTGAAGGGGAATATATTATCTGTGATAAATGCAGGACGAAATTTGAAAAGGACCGTGAGTACAGGTCCTGTTCCAATTGTTTTGTCTGTACAGGATGTGAGATATATTATTGTCCTTCATGTGATGAAGAAATTGTTTTAATCCCGATCAGGAATAAAGGTAGCGTATCGGGGAAGGATAAAGCGGATAATAAAAATGATACCGGCATCTAAACCTTACTGAAAAGATTTCATGTCACATACACCTGAAAAGTAAGGTTAATCAAAAAGTCTTAAAAACACTCATGAAATCGAACATCTTTGGTCGGTTTGTGTTACTGGTAGTGAAACCATTAAGGTGGTTGATTAAAGAATGAAACAGTTATGAAATCGGGTAAAGAAATAAATAATAATGAAAAAAGAACGAGGAGAGTGCCTGATTTTGATGATATTATATTCAGGATCAGGAACAAGGATTATGGAGCATACAAATTGCGTAAAAAATACAGTTCCACAGTCATAATTTCACTTCTGATAGGTGTCGTATTCATAACTATAGCAACCCTGGCTCCATTCCTGAGTGAAGAGGAGAAAGACAAGGATAATACAATTCAGAAGGCCCAAAGGGATGTAGAAATCAATCTGAATAATTTTGATAAGCCGGATAAAACAATACCTATGGTTCCTCCTCCCGCAACACCGGCACCGCCTCCTGAAAAAGTTATGAAGCAGGTAAAGTATTTAGCCCCTGTTGTTGTAGATTCGATTACACCTGAGTTGTCCTCCCCAAAACTTATTACTGCTGATGAAGCAAAATCTGATGTTACCAACGCACCAGTTACTGAGGCAATTCCGGCTGTAAAAGAAGAGACTGAGGAAGAAAATGCTGAACCTGAGCCATTTATGTCGGCTGAAGAAATGCCAGTTCCGAAAGGTGGTGAAGCAGGTCTGTATAAGTATATAGCCAAAAATACCAGGTATCCCAAGATAGCTTTGGATAATAACATACAGGGAAAAGTATTTGTGAAGTTCTGTGTGACATCCAAGGGGACGGTTGACCGGGTCAGCATTTTAAAAGGAATCAGTCCGGAACTTAATGCCGAGGCAATCAGGGTAGTGAAATCATTCCCTCCGTTTAAGCCGGGCAAAATGAATGGCAAACCTGTCCCGGTGTGGTATATTGTACATATTGATTTTAAGATCCAGAAGAGTCCCTGACATATCCTGTTTGTTTATTTGATAATAAGCAATTTATAATATTCCTGACTGGTTGCCTAATTTATCACCCCGCCAATTATCAAGTTTACAGTTGCATAAGAGAATAGTTTTCTGTAGTTAAATATTTTACTCTTTACTGAAATTATCCAAAACATTTTTAAAATCCAATTGTTTAACATGTGTTAAATGAACAGGCTTTTTCTAAAGAATTCTCAGAATAACATACTCTATGAGCGGTTTAAATTTTAAGGTATCAATAATATAGCTCTGCACTATGAAAAAATTAGCGTTCCTTTTTCTTTCTCAATTTATTCTGATTCCCGTATTTTCTCAACAGTCTGTAAAAGGGAAAGTTACAGATGAAAAGAATAATCCGGTTATTGGTGCATCGGTACAGGTAAAGCACACATTACGAGGTACTTTCACAGATGTCGATGGCAATTACTCCATAGAAGCTTCTTCAAAGGACACCCTTGTTTTTTCCATGTTGGGAATGTCTACTAAGAGTATACCGGTTGCAGGCAAAACTGTCATCAACATTACGATGCAGGAAGAAGCAAAGGAATTGAATGAAGTGGTTGTTATTGGATACGGGACTGTTAAAAAAAGCGATCTTACTGGTTCTGTTTCCATGGTAAAAACAGGTGATCTGACGAAAATAACCTCCTTAAATCCGGTTCAGGCATTGCAGGGAAAAGTAGCCGGTCTTCAGGTTACCAGTACTTCAGGAGCTCCGGGAGCGACACCGGAACTTCGTGTCAGGGGAGTAGGTACATTTAACAACAGTTCTCCCATTTATGTAGTAGATGGTGTGATTGTAAATGATATTTCCTTCCTTAATTCAGACGATATTGCATCCATGGATATTCTCAAAGATGCTTCTGCCACAGCCATTTATGGTTCAAGGGGAGCTAACGGGGTTATTATTATAACAACCAAGTCAGGGAAAAAAGGCAAAGCCATTTTTAGTTATACCGGAGAATTCAGTATGCAGTATCTTGCTAAAAAAATAGATTTGCTCAACGGTAGTGAATATGCCACTGTAGTCAATGAAATTACTCCAACCTATAATAATGTGAATCTGGTCCCAAGCACTGACTGGCAGGCACTTATTTTTCATCCGGCTCCAATTCAGAGCCATCAGTTGTCGGTATCAGGAGCAACGGGAAACATAGATTATTATATCAGTTTAGGATATTTCAACCAGAATGGGATAATTGACAAATCGAGCTATGAAAGACTCACCTTTCAACAGAATAATACATATACCCTGACGAAGAATCTGAAAGTAGGTAATTTTTTAACAATTGCACCCTTCAAGCAGCAAAATGCCCCTAATGTTACATATGCAGCCTACAGGGCAAGACCCGACCTTCTTCCCTATAATCCCGATGGTAGTTTTGCTGAAGTTCTAAATGTGGGTAATCCGCTGGCTGACCTCGCTTATTCAAATAATTTTAATAAAGGAGTCAGGGGTGTAGGTAATCTTTATGCTGAGGCAACTATCCTGAAAGATTTTAAACTCAAAACAAGCTATGGCATCGATGCAAGTTACAACAAGGCAATAAGTTTTTCACCGGCATTTTTTGTATCCTCACAGCAACAGAATCTGCTCAACACCCTCAACAAGGGTGATAGTCATGATATCACCTGGCTCTGGGAAAATACCCTTACTCTTAACAGGAAATTTGGTTTACATGCCCTGAACGCTCTTGCAGGTTACACGATGCAGAAAGCTTCATCGGAGTTTTTTTCCATGACAGGTAAAAACATTATCCGTACCTCTCCAGATTTCTGGTATTTCAATCCAAATTATATTTATGATCCCAATAATGAAGTAAACACCCTGAGCAGCATATCCAACGGAGTTAATCCTAATCAAAACTTTTCAATGATATCCTACCTGTTCAGGGCTAATTACACATACAATTCAAAATACATATTAACTGCTACCTTCCGGCGTGACGGTTCATCCAAATTCGGATCGAGTAACCGTTACGGCAATTTCCCTTCCTTTGCGGCAGGATGGATTGTTTCCAGGGAACATTTCATGAAAAAATTACCTTTCATTACGAATCTGAAAATACGGGGAAGCTGGGGAATAATAGGGAATGATAAGATAGCATACGATAAACAATATTCACTTACACAGACCCTGGTGACTGTATTTGGAATCCCCTCTGCAGCAAATTCAGCTGTCACCTATGCTGTATCAGGTAATCCCGACCTTAAATGGGAAAGTACCACTCAGAGTGATGCCGGCCTGGAATTCGGCCTGTTTAGGAACAAACTGACAGGAGATTTTGACTATTATCATCGGGTTACCAACGATATTCTTATTCCGTTGTCAACACCTGATTACCTGGGAAACGGATCCGGTGCAAAGGTTGATTTCAATGCCGCCTCAGTAAAAAACAGTGGTCTTGAAGGGAAAGTTACCTGGCAGGACAAGGCAGGGGACGTTTCTTACAACTTATCAATTTTAGGATCGGTCCTTAAAAATAAAGTATTAAAAATAGGAGGAAGCAGCGGGGTAGATTCCGTATTATATGGTGGATACCTGGCCAATGGAATACCGGTTACTCAAAGCAGGGTTGGTCTGCCAATAGGAGCTTTCTATGGATACAGGACAAACGGAGTATTTCAGTCTGTTGATGAATTGAATGCATATCCGCATCTATCAACAGCTGTTCCAGGAGACTTACGTTTTGTCGATGTAAATAATGACGGGAAGATAGATGGCAATGACCGGACCTATATCGGGTCGCCTATTCCCAAATTCATGTTGGGATTTAATGCAGAAGCCAATTTTAAGGGTTTTGATTTTTCCTTTGAGATACAGGGGGTATACGGCAATAAGATTTTTAATGCCAAGGAAGTTGTCAGACCTGATCCCTATAACTGGGAAAAACATGTTTTGTCGGCATGGACCGGTCCCGGGACAAGCAATACTGAACCACGGGCCACTTATGGAGGGAATAATTACCTCCCTTCCGATAAATTTGTTCAGAGCGGATCGTTTACAAGGTTGAGAAATCTAATCCTCGGCTACACTCTGCCTGAGTCTTTGACAAAGCGAATAGCAATTAAACAACTAAGGATCTATGCAAAGGGCTCCAATATCTATACTCTTACAAAGTTCACAGGGTACACTCCTGAAATTGGAAGTTCTGATGTTCTTTCCAACGGGATTGATTATGGTACATATCCGGTCACTTCGGTATATTCTTTTGGCATTAATTTAACATTCTGATCGTTATGAAAATTAGAAATATTCTTATCCTCTTTTTTATCCTCCTGTTAGCAGGCTGTAAGAAGGATTTCTTACAGATTGATCCCCAGGGGGAATTGACACAGGCTTCCTTCCCGGTTTCTGCCTCAGATGCCTTACAGGCTACAAATGCTGTTTATGCTGCTGTAAGGAATTGGTATTATAATTCCGGCGGATACCCCATTTTGGATATTATGTCAGATGATGCATATAAAGGAAGCAATACCAACGATCAATTATCAACCGTGGGAGCTTATGATAACTTCACTTTCAATACTACGGGAGATGGTCTGGACCGCTGGTGGGCAACCCTATACCAGGGGATCAGGTGGGCAAACGTAGTAATTGAAAAGGTACCAAACATAGCTATGGATACCACTTTAAGGAACCGGTACGTAGGTGAAGCAAGGTTCCTCAGAGGCCTTTTCTATTTTGATCTTGTAAGGGCCTGGGGAGGTGTTCCGGAGGTAACCACTTCTAACCCGCCCCTGCACCTGACCCGGGCTACCAGTGATGAAATATACAATCTCATAATTTCAGATCTGCTGTACGCAGAAGCCCATCTTACAAAGAAAAGTGAGCTTAGTTCCGCTGATCTTGGAAGAGCCACAATAGGAGCTGCAGATGCTCTTCTTGCCAGGGTATACATTTTCAGGAAGGATTTCGTTAATGCGGAAAAATATGCTATGAAAGTCATTCAGTCGAACGAGTATGCTCTGGAACCAAGGTTTATTGATGCCAACGGGGTGAATGGTAATAACGGGGTCGAATCTATTTTTGAAGTGGGAGCCCTGGGTGTGGAAAATTATAGCGGGGGAGGTGCTCAATATGCCAATACTCAGGGTGTAAGAGGTGTACCTAACAGGGGTTGGGGCTTCAACAGGCCTTCAATTGATTTAAGAAAATCATTTGAGCCTGGAGATCCTCGTCTGAAGGGTACTATTATTGACCTGGGAGATACGATTGACGGAATATATATCCAGGGTGATCCTTCACCGGCAAATGATCCGGTAATAACTGTGAATCAGAATGGGGATACCACAAACATTCAATGTTATAACCGGAAAGTATGGACTCCCGGCGACGATACTCCTTCTCAATGGGGCTGTCACAGAAGATTGATCCGGTATGCCGATGTATTGCTGATGGCCGCGGAAGCCCTGAACGAAAATGGAAAACAGTCTGAGGCTCTAATCTATCTCAACCAGGTAAGGAAAAGAGCAAGGGAAGGGAACAATTCAATCCTTCCGGATGTTAATGTTACTGATCAAAGCCTGCTAAGGGATAAAATATATCTTGAACGCAGACATGAACTCGCTTTGGAGGGTGAACGATTCTGGGATCTTGTCCGTACCGGCAGAGCTGCTGCAGTACTGGGGCCCTTGGGATTTGTCGCCGGGAAAAATGAATTAATGCCCATTCACCAGAGTGAAATTGATATTTCACAGGGCTCATTGACACAGAACCCAAATTATTAATTGAATTCAATACTTTTCTATATGTATAACTAAATTTAAATGACAAACAATGAAAAGAAAGATTTTAACGCTCAGCGTTTTTATGATTATGATGGCTATCGCACTTTTGGATAGTTGTAAAAAAAGCAGCCCTGCGCCCATTGACCTGGGAACATTAATGATTGGCGATATCGATCTTAATGCAGCGGTGGCTCCCACAAACGTTCCTGTTAATCCAACAATTACAGCAACGTTTTCAACCGAGGTTGATGCGGCGACTGCCACAACAAGCACCATCACCCTTACCGAAGATTATGATAATGTCTCCATTCCTTTGAACATAGATGTTTCCGGGAAGGTTGTTACAATCACTCCTGCAAACCTCCTGGCAAACGGAGCGCTTTATAAACTTGACATCACGTCAGGATTAAAAGCTACAAATGGTGAGATGCTTACTGCCGTCAACAGATCATTTACCACAGCTGGTACATTCCTCCCGGCAGGGATGGTGGCTTACTGGAATTTCGACGGGAACGCAAATGATCAGACAGGCACATATGATCCTTCAGGTGTAACTGACATTACCTATGTTGCAGGACGTAATTCAGCTTCAGGACAGGCTGCGGAATTTAACGGAACCACTTCCCTTATTGAAATACCCAACGGAGATATGCTGGAAGACTCCCAGGATTTCTCAATAAGCTTTTGGATGAAAGATGACACAACTGCTAAACGTGACCAGTTTGTTCTGGGATTAGCTGCATGGTTCGGATTCCAGTTCGAGTACAACAGCAATATTTACGGTACCGGCGATAATGCTCAGATAGGTCAGTGCAAACTGGCAGCCCAGTACAGTATCAGCGACGGAACAACTGCCTCGCAGGACCTCTGGCTTGATGGACTGGGTGCCACCAAGGATAACGGTGGATGGCAAGGCTGGACTTTCAGCAAAAATCTTGTAGCTGGAGGCGGAACAGGTGTTAATGGCTTATTGGCCCAAAAATGGGCTCAGGTAGTATGCACCTATGATCATACCACCAAAATAGGGACCATGTATATAAATGGCGAAGAAATGAAGGCACAGGACTTCAATCTTTATCCTGTACCGTTGTTAAACGCCACAGGATTGAAATTTGCCGGAAATGCTGATAATAACGCATTTGTATTCGGCTTTATCCAGGATAAAGTCGATCCTACTGTTACAGACAGCTGGGCTGATTACTCAAATCCTGACAATGGTCATTTCCAGGGTCTTCTGGATGATGTTGCAATCTATCATTCGGTTCTAACACCTAATATTATCACTCTTATGTACAACTCAGGGAAACCTAATTAATTATTAATCAGAACAAGGAGGTTGACTCAAAGGATAAAATACTGGCCACATTAGCGATAAGGCGGGTTTGGTGGTTAAAAAGTTCCTTTGAGACAGCCTCCTTCTTTAATTACAAATGAAATACAGGATATTACTTTTTTTCTTTTCCCTTTCTTTTATTGTGATCCAATCATGCAGGAAAGAAACCACTGTAAATAGCAATGGGGATCTGATTCAGCTTACAAGTGTCAAGATCGGCACTTACACTCTTGATGTCAGCAGCACAACAAAAGATGTTCCCTGCGATCAGCCAATTCAACTTGAGTTTAACAGTGAGGTGGATACCAGTTCTATTGATGAAGTAATAATACTTAAGGATCCCTCAGGGGATGACATTGCCTATAAATGCTCTTTAAACAGCAATTCTGCTTCTCTTATACTGACTCCTGCCAGTCCATTGCAGTATTCCACCAATTATACCCTGGAAATCTCATCATCCTTACATGGTATTAACGGGGAGACATTTTCGGGAACCCGGTTTAAGTTCACAACCCTTGCGGGATCAATGGTGATAGATTCTATCAGACTGAATGGGATACCTATGACAACTACGCCGTTACAAAATATCGATCCTGTAAAAATGGTCTTTAAGGTGACCTTTTCCAGTGCACTGGATCCGGGAACATACAAATCGTCATTTTCATTCAACGGACCTCCCCTGTCCTTCACTCTTTCAAACGACAGCATGACTGTTACAGCTACTACCGACACAAAAGCAAAAGGTCTTACCCCATACCTATTTTCCATTTCTTCTGCATTGACATCATCTGAAGGATTTACTTTTACGGGTTCTTCATATAATTTATACACCTCAATCGATTCAACCTACCAATTCCCACTGTTATCGGATGATGATCTTTTAACGCTTGTACAACAACAAACATTTAAATATTTCTGGGATTTTGGTCATCCATCCAGTGGGATGGCACGTGAAAGAAATACATCAGGCGATATCGTTACCACAGGTGGTTCAGGTTTTGGCATCATGGCAATGATAGTGGCTATGGAAAGGGGATTTATCTCAAGGTCGGATGGAATAGCCAGGCTTGATAAGATCCTTGGCTTTTTAGAAACCTGTGATCGTTTCCATGGTGTATGGCCACACTGGTTAAATGGTGTTACCGGTAAAACACAGCCTTTTAGTGCAACTGACAATGGAGGTGATCTGGTTGAAACTTCCTATATGCTGGAGGGACTTCTTTGCATGAGGCAATACCTTGATTCGACAGTCACGGTGGAAAAAACCGATATCAACAGGATAAATAGTCTTTTTAAAGCCGTCGAATTTGACTGGTATACAAATGGTGAGAATGCGCTGTATTGGCACTGGTCACCCGACTACGGATACAGCCTTAAAATTCAGGGTTATAATGAGACTCTTATAACATATGTCATCGCTGCTTCTTCTCCCACACATACCATAACTGAAGATGTCTACACCAACGGATATGCAAATAATGGAGGAATCAGGAATGGGAATACATATTTCGGAATAGTATTACCCCTGGGAGAAGACTATGGGGGACCATTGTTCTTTACTCAATATTCATTTTTAGGGCTTGATCCGAGAAACCTCAAAGATCAATATGCCGATTATTGGGAACAAAATGTAAACCAGTCTCTCATTAACTGGAATTATTGTGTCGAAAATCCCCTGAAATATCCGGGCTATGGTCCCTCAGTGTGGGGAATATCAGCTTCAGATAATCCATGGGGATACAGTCCACAGTCTCCAACAAATGATCTTGGTGTTATAACCCCTACTGCCGCAATTTCTTCCATTGCATATACTCCCGCCCGATCCCTGAATGCATTGAAAACTGATTATTATTTTTTGGGTGACCGCCTCTGGGGCGAATATGGCTTTTACGATGCATTCGATGTTAAGGAGGACTGGTGGGCTACCTCAACTCTCGCTATCGATCAGGGCCCCATTATCTGTATGATTGAAAACTACCGGACGGGACTTCTCTGGAGATTGTTCATGTCAGCCCCTGAAATACAGAATGGCCTGACAAAAATTGGCTTCACCTATTGAAGAACGAGAAAATACATAAATCCATTATCATTTATTGAAAGGACCTTCCATAATATTATCCATTAATCCAATATTTCCATCTTTGAAAAATTGCAGCCGAATAACATTTTTCACATCTTTACGAAAATTTGATCCGGGAATGTCGGTTCGTAAAAATCACATCAATCTTAAATACTGTAGCTGCTGATTTGAAAGGAATGGAGTGTTGAATTTATATCCGTTTATTTTGTTCGTTACTATTAAGACAAATGTGAAAACTATTATTGTCCGTATAAATACAAATCCGAATTAGTATGAGCAATCTTAAAAATGTGTTGAAAAAATTACCAAGGGTATACTGGATATCCAATATGATGGAATTATTTGAGCGGTGGGCCTGGTACGGGTTTTATAATGCATTCGCTCTTTACCTGACTTTGTCAAGAGATACGGGAGCCCTTGGTTTTGACCAGGTGCAAAAAGGATTAATAATTGGGACAGGGTCCATGCTCCTGTATTTTCTTCCTCTTATTACAGGTGCGATCGCAGATCGCGTTGGATTTAAGAAGGTTCTTATACTATCATTTGCTGCATATGTGGCAGGGTACTTTATGGTAGGGACTTTCCAGTCATTCTCAATGGTATTTTCAGCCTATATTTTCCTGGCTGTTGCCGGGGCACTGTTCAAGCCTATCATTTCAGGAATGATTGCAAAAACTACTGACAATGAAACAGCTTCCATTGGTTTTGGGATCTTCTACATGATGGTCAATGTTGGAGGTTTTATCGGTCCGTTTATTGCGGGCTTCCTGTATAAGGTAAGCTGGCACCTTGTCTTTCTTATGTCGATAGTGACCATAGCTTTTAACTTTATATTTGTCATTTTCTTCTTTAAGGAACCTGACAGAAAGCCTTCAGGAAAGACATTTTTTAATAACATAGGCATTGCTTTCAGGAATATTTTTGAGACACTGACAGACTGGAGATATGATCTTTTCCTTCTTATTATGGCAGTCTTCTGGACTGCATTCAACCAGCTTTATTACTCATTCCCGGTTTTCCTCGAACAATGGGTTAATATGGACAGGTTATCATTATTCTTCGGCCTGGCTCCAGGTACAATAACTGCTCCGACTGTGACAAGCCTTGATGCATTTTTCATAATTGTACTGCAGATTTACATTTCTTCACTCAGCATGAAGCTGAAACCGATCCATTCCATGATAACAGGTATAACCATACTGGGAGGTGGCTTACTTTTTATGTTCATCACCAGGAATCCCTGGATTGTCATTCTCGGTGTGCTTATTTTCGCGATTGGTGAAATGGCTTCATCACCCAAGTATACTGAATATGTTGGCCGGATTGCACCACCTGACAAAAAAGCACTGTATATGGGAACCTCATTCCTGCCTATCGCTCTCGGGCATTTCCTTGCAGGATGGATATCAGGAAAGCCTTTTGAGGTCATCTCCGATAAGTACTGGCTGCTGTCCAGGGCTCTTAAGGCCAAAGGCATTGCCCTGAGTCCCGACGGGCTAACGCAGAACGAGTTTTTTGCCAAAGCCCAGGATCTCCTGCATATGGATGCCGCAAAACTTGATAAATTCCTGTGGAATACCTATCATCCTTCCAACATATGGATCATATTCACCGGTATAGCCATTTTAGGAAGTCTGTTGTTATTACTGTATGACAGGTTTATTATGCCAAAGAATGCTTAGGTTCCTGGTAATATATATCTATAATTTATACTAAAATGAACCCAAAAGAAATCAGAGAATTAGCATCATCATTTCAAAAAAGCAGGATACTTCTGAGTGGCTTCGAGCTGGATATATTTTCTAATATTGATGAATCCGGCTCCTCAGATACCAGTGTGAAAGAGAGACTTAATCTCAACGGGCCGGCCTGTGAGCGTCTTCTCAATGCTCTTGTTTCATTGGGATTCCTTACCAAAAGGGATGGATTGTTTTATAACACGCCGGAAAGTAAGACTTATCTTTCAAAGGATAGTCCGGAGTACCTCGGGGGACTGATGCACACAAATCACCTGTGGAATACCTGGAGTAATCTTAGCAAGGTTGTAAGGACCGGCGAGGCAGCACACAGGGCTGAAATAAATGACAGGGGAGATGAGTGGCTTTACTCCTTTATAAGTGCGATGCATGACAGGGCAAGGAAACAGGCACCTGTACAAATGAAAAGTGTGGATCTCACAGGAGTGAAATCAATTCTTGATGTTGGCGGGGGATCCGGTGCCTATTCAATGGCAATGATCACCCTGAAACCGGATGCCAGGGCAACTGTCTTTGATTTACCCAATGTGATACCTATTACAATGGCATTTGTTGAAAAAGAAGGTTTTGCAGGAAAGGTTAACACCTGCACCGGCGATTATACAAAAGATGACTTGCCCGAAGGATTTGATATGACATTCTTATCAGCTGTCATTCACAGTAATTCCTTCGGGACAAACCAGTTGCTTGTGAAAAAATGTTACAGAGCCTTAAATGACAACGGGCGGATAGTCATACAGGACTGGATAATGAATAATGAACGTACTGACCCTCTGTCCGGGGCCGTATTTTCAATCAACATGCTGGTTGGTACTGAATCCGGTGATTGTTATACCATAGATGAAGTAACAACTATGCTTCAGGCCGCAGGTTTTAAAAATATACAACGCAGGATTTTTGATACAGGTCTGAGCCAGGTTACTGCCAGTAAGTTATAATCCGGGTGGAATTGTTCTGTATATAGAATGACAGAGTAGTATTACGAGTTTATTGACGCCATGGTCCTGATCAGTCCGGCTGCCCATGAAAAGATATTCTGCCTTATAATAGTGAGCCGCATCTGTTTCATCCTGTGAATTTGCTCTTCAAGGCTCATTTCAATAGCTGCCTTTATGGCATCGGCAGATTTTTCAATATCATACGGATTTATAACAATGGCTCCCTGTAATTCCTGTGATGCGCCTGCAAACCTGCTTAGAATCAAAACCCCGTCATTATGATTCCTTGATGCCACAAATTCTTTGGCAACAAGATTCATCCCATCATGCAGAGAGGTCACCATACAGAAATTGGCCGAGCTGTAAAACGGTATGATCTCTTCATGACTATGGTGTCGTTTCAGCAACAGGATTGGCTTCCAGTTTTTTGACTTCAGCTTTGTGTTTATCCTTGCAACTTCTTTTTCGACAGATGAAACCATATCGGCATAGCTCTTCAAAAAAGTACGGCTAGGAGCTCCAATCTGAACAAAGGTCAGTTTACCCTCATATTCAGGATATTTCTCGAAAAATCTTTCAATAGCCTGAAATTTTTCAATAAGGCCTTTTGTATAATCTATCCTGTCAACACCAATGCCGATCAAAGAAGCGTTGATCCCATGGCTTGAAAGGATTTCTGCAGGATCAATCCTTAAATAATTTGCATCATAGTCTCTCATGGTAAAAGAGATACTGATAGGAAAAGGTTTAATATAAGTGGTATGATTTCCAATATTGATTGAGAAATTTTCCCAGGATACCCTTGATTCAAGAGCCCTGTTTACAGTCTCCAGGAAATGATTACAGTGATACTGTGTATGAAATCCTATCAGGTCTGCTCCCAGCATGCCTTTTAATATTTCCGCCTGCCAGGGGCAGATCCCGAACGATTCGGGATTGGGCCATGGAATGTGCCAGAAGATTGCGACTTTTGCATGTGGTTTTTCCTTCTTTATAAGTTCAGGCAGAAGAGCAAAATGGAAATCCTGTATAAGGATGAATGGTTGTTCCTCACCGGCTGTTTCAACCAGCACCTCTTTTGCAAATTTCGCATTAACTTTCCTGTAATAATTCCAGTCATCAATCCTGAAATTTGGCCTGGTATGCGCGATGTGACACAAAGGCCAGAGGCCTTCGTTAGAGAATCCGTAATAAAAATGCTCCTCTTCCTCTTTTGAAAGCCATATTCTTTTAAGGGTATACTTCGGATCTTCAGGCGGTACAGGAATTTTCCCTTCCTTATCCACTATCTGATGGTCGGCGTCGCCTGTTCCGGCTGCTATCCACAATCCACTGCAGGCTTTCAGGATCGGCTCCATCGCTGTGATCATACCGCTTGCCGGCACTATGCATTTTATCTCCTTGCCTTCATAGATATGCATATAGGGTTCACGGTTTGAGACAACGATCATTTTGTTCGTCTGAAGCACATTACTGACTTCAATCCTGAGCCTCTCAGGTGTCCAGATAGTTTCGGCACTGTTCCTTAGCCTTGCTTCTTCCTCAGCATTGGTTTTCGCTTCCTGGATGTCCCGTGCAATATATTCTATTTCCTGATGAAGTGGGGCCAGGAACTTGGCAAGCTTATGTTTATCCGGATATTCCATGTTCCCGGTACGCATTGCTTTGGTCCAGGCCACAAACTCGTTTATATGGCTGAATATGCCCCATTTAATTATGATATAAATGATCAGTGATGCTGCTGTGGCCTGGATAAGCCATTTGACAAGGTTATGTATCCATATATTTTCTACGGCTCTGTCAATATATTCTGCATCTGCATATATGATTACTGCGGCAGCCTGTCCCCCGGTCCTTTTAAACGGCATGATATACTGGAAGATCTTCCTGTCGGATGCATCGATAAAGACGCTCAGAGGATTCTTTGTAAAGAGTATCAGAGGGATATATTTAAAGGCATTATTTGTCAGGGGACGTATATCTGTTGTGCATAACAGGCTGTCCCTGCCGCAATAAAGGGCAAGTCCAAGGAGGTTATCATTCTTTACTATACTGTCTTGGTACCGTGTGAACTTTTCTTCCCCTGCATTGCAAAAAAAAGTACTGTCAATTGTGATATTATGTTCCGCGGCATTCCTGATCCTCGTTTCAAGTTCTCCTGTTAGTCTTGTCCGCTCAGCGGAACCCTGGTAAATGGTAAACCCCAACGTCACTAATCCAAATGCAACGAATACAGAAATTATTAATGTCAGAGTTAGTTTCATTAACGATCTGTTTTTATACAAAGAACTTTCCAAAGAAATCCGGCATACTGAAAAACAATGTCATTGTTTTTGTCATTGTTTATTTAAAAACAAGAGAACCAGCAACTGGTTACCATTATTCAAATTTACGCAAAATATGTCAGAGAGAAGGCATGATTGCCTGATAAGTAGGTGCTTAACGATGTTTTTTAAAGCACATTGTCACATCATTATTTTGTACCCGGCTTTTTTATGAATTGTGTTTAAAGGATTATGTTATTTTGTATTATTTAACAGGCTTGCACATTGTAAGACAGTATATTGACAAATTTTTTTTGTTAGCTTTGCAGAATCAGGATTTAAGCAACAGGAGTAGTGAAAAAAATTTCAGTACAGTTCAAGATAGGGTTACTGATGTTCCTTGCTGTAGGACTGCTTTCAGCAACAGGATATTTATCCTACATGAAACTTTCAACTATTGTTTCCTCGATAAATGTTGATATTAATCCTGAATTGCGACTGGTGAGTATTAGAGACATTTCTATGGACCTTGAGAAAGCCCAGAACTCTATTCGTATTTATTCTATTACGAACGATAACCAGGACCTCCAGCCATACTATAATGTAATCTCTAACATTGACGAAAAGGTACGCAAATTAAGGGATGAATGTACCGGAGACACTATCTTACTGCAACAGACAGATACAATCAGTAAACTGATAGAGGAAAACATTGTAATCTGGAACAGACTCCTTTACCTTAATAATAACCAGGCTGTCGTAAAATATCTCAAGACGCTTTCCGACCGTCTGAACAGTGGTCCTGATGAAGTCCTGCAGGCTGAGAATGGGATACTTAAACGGGTATTTAAGAATAATCCCAATAACAAGCTTAGTGAGGTTGAAATTAAAAGCGACCTCCAGGAAGCTGAAATGCAGGACAGGATCACAAAAGAGAAAATCATGACCAGGGAGGCACAACTGGCTAATACCAGCAGTGAACTCAAGAGCCAGTTCTATAACCTTATAGCAAAGATCGAGAATGAAATCTCTGATCTTGTCAGGCAAAAAGCAATTGCTGCCCAGCAACAGGCTCATGAGACTTATATATGGCTGGCTTTATTCCTTGTTACGGGGACCCTCCTGGCAATAATAGTCGTGTTTATAATTGTAAGATTTGTAAGAAAAACTGAAGATTACCAGGTGGCATTGCAACGATCGAAGGATGAGACCGAGGAACTGGCAAGGACCAAGGAACAGTTCATGGCGAATATGAGTCACGAGATACGTACACCAGTAACGGCTATCAGCGGGTTTGCCGAACAGCTCCTCCATGACAGCCATGAGGAGAATGCAAAGAGAATACTTAATGTTATAAAGTCATCTTCAGATCATCTTTCAAAAATTATTAACGACATCCTCGATTTTTCAAAACTGCAGAGCGGGAAACTTATTCTTGAAAAAGTACATTTCAGGACAGACCAGGTACTGGAAGATGTATATGCGTTGTTCGAAAATCAGGCAAAACTTGATGAAATTGAACTTAGTTATTCAGTGAGCCCCGATGTTCCAAGGATTCTCCTGGGCGACCCTTACAGGTTAAAGCAGATACTGATTAACCTGGTTAGTAATTCGGTCAAATTCACGAAAAAAGGTAAGGTGCACTTTTCATTGAAAGCCAAAGAAGTGAAATCTCCTGAACTGGAACTGATCCTGGAGGTTGTTGATACAGGGATAGGTATTGATGAAAATAAGCTGACCTCAGTATTTGAGGATTTTATCCAGGAGGAGATGAGTACAACACGGAAATTTGGAGGTACAGGCCTGGGTCTATCAATAGTTCATAAACTGGTTGAATTGCAACATGGCACTATTGAATGTGCAAGTAAGAAAAATCACGGGACCAGGATAACATGCTATATTCCATATCAGATGGGAGATGAAGATAAGATCGTCAGCGAGATAACTATCCCTGTCAATATCCCGGATGAGGTTAAGGATCTGAAGATACTGATTGTTGATGATGAAGAGTATAACAGGATGCTTTTTAAAATGATACTCGACAGGTGGGGTGTCAGTTACAGAGAGGCTTCGAATGGGGGAGAGGCACTGGAGCTGTTGAAGAATGATCAATTTGATATGGTTTTCATGGATGCACGTATGCCGGATATGGACGGTCTCACAGCAACAGTAATTATCAGGGAGGAGATGAATATCAGCAGTGAAGAATTGCCGGTTATCTGTATTTCAGCAGCCACAATGAATGACGACTGGCAGAAATACCGGGATTCAGGTATGACCAGCTTCCTTTCAAAACCATTTACTGAAGATGCACTGCTGACAGCTATCGTATCGGAACTCAAAGGTTCTCCTGCACCGGAAGTGCCTGATGAACCGGAAGTAGAAGATAAGGAAGGTGAAAAGAACCCGATAAACCTTGAAAATCTCTATCACATCTCCGGAAACGATGACAGCCTGGTCAGGAAGCTGATCCTTTCCTTCACAGAGACAACGGATAAAGGACTGAAAGAGCTGGATGAAGCTATTGACAACAACCAGAACGAGAAGGCAGCAGATATAGCGCACAGGTTGCTACCGCCTTGCAGGCATATAGGTGCAGTCAGCCTCTGTAATATCCTGTCAGGTATCGAAAACAATATAAGGAATAACCTGAATAATAATGAAGCAGAAAAACTCTCTGCAAAGGCAAGGCAGGAATTTATGGAGATCACCTTATTACTGGAACGGCATATTTCAAAAATGAGTTAACTTTATAATTAACAGGGCTTGATAAATTTTGTATCTTGCCTGAAACATAAGTGAGAGCCAGATGCCAGGTATAACGGAAAAGCCATTTAAAATATTTGTTGTTGAGGATAGTGAGTGGTATAATAAGCTTCTCGTTTATACACTGTCTACAAATCCCGATTTTGAGGTGCGGAGCTTTACAATGGGACGTGACCTTCTTAATAACCTTCACGAAACCCCGGATATTGTCACCCTTGATTACCGGCTTCCCGATATGACAGGAATGGAGGTACTTACCCGTATAAAGCAGGAAAGTAATGATACACAGGTGATAATGATATCCGAACAGAAGGATATTAATACTGTTGTTGATCTTCTAAAACTGGGAGCTTATGACTATATAACAAAGTCGGACGATATAAGGGACAGGTTGCTTAACACTGTGAAAAACATACGTGACGGTATTGGCCTCAGGAGAGAAATATCAACCTTAAGGAAAGAAGTACAGCAAAAGTACCAGTTCAAACAGAGTATTCTGGGTGAAAGTGAGGCCATTAAGGCAGTTTATGAACGTATAACAAAGGCTCTGGCTACCAATATTACAGTAATTATTTCAGGAGAAACAGGTACAGGGAAGGAACTGGTAGCTAAAGCTATACATTATAATTCTGTCCATAGGGATAAACCTTTTGTGACAGTCAATGTTGCTGCTATACCATCGGAACTTGTTGAAAGTGAACTCTTCGGGCATGAAAAAGGTGCTTTTACCGGTGCATCATCCCGAAGAATTGGAAGATTTGAAGAAGCCGATGAAGGTACCATATTCCTGGACGAGATAGGGGAAATGGAGTTGAATATACAGGCCAAAGTACTGAGGACTCTTCAGGAGAAAGAGATCGTAAGGATCGGAAGTAACAAGCCTGTTAAGACCGATTGCAGGATCGTTGTGGCAACAAATAAGAACCTCAGGGAGGAAGTAAAGAAAGGCAACTTCCGTGAAGATCTCTATTACAGGCTGCTGGGGCTTCCGATAGAATTGCCGCCTTTGCGAGAAAGAGGAAACGATATACTTATACTGGCTAATTATTTTACTGATAATTTCTGCTCTGAAAACAATATTAAACCGAAAAAGCTCTCACCCTCTGCTCAGAAGAAATTGATGGGTTATGCATTCCCGGGAAATGTCAGGGAATTGAAATCGATTGTGGAACTCGCTGTAACACTGTCAGCAGTTGATGATATTGAACCTTCCGACATAATAATTAACAGCGATGACCCGCTTTCACTGGTAACAGATGATACAATGACCCTCAGGGAGTACCAGGAAAAGATCATTAAAGCTACCCTGAAAAAATTCAATAATGATATAAAGAAAACAGCTGCTAAACTCGATATCGGAGTCTCTTCAATATACAGGCTCCTTAAGGATGATAAGAAGCAATAATTTTATCCTGCAGTATTGGTCTGCCAAACCCGGTATTTTTTCTCAATATGAGAATTTTTTCTCAAAATGACTTATAATCTCTTTTTACCCTGATTGTATATAGCTTATTATCAGATATGTATATTCTCAGGTTGTAGCGGCACATATTTTGCCTTAAAACCAAGTTATTATGAAGGAATATAATTTTCTGACATAACGCATCTATTAACAACTGCAAAAATTGAAAAACAAAAACGTATAATTAACAAAGGAGAGGAAAAGAAATGCAAAATTTTGAAGATCCAAAAACAAAAAACGGAAATGGTGAAAAAGGTAAAGGCAATTTGATTGATGAAAATGCCAACCTTTGGAAGAAAGAAAAGAAGGCAAGGAAAGATGGCCTGGCAATGGGAGTGCTTGTTACAGCAATCATAAGTGTCGTTATCCTTATTGCCGGAGGAATATGGGTTAATTCCTATCTAAAGCATGAAAATTCAAAGAACATTGCCATGCTTGACGATCAGAAAACCCAATTTACCGAACAGCTCACAACACGCGATTCAGTTATTAACGAGTGGGTTCAGACTTTCGACCAGATCGAGAAAGATCTTGCAACCATAAAAGAAAAAGAGAAGATCATCAATACCGCTACCTCTGACAGGGAATTCTCAAAAGATAAAAAGCAGCAGGTGCTGAAGGATATTGAATATGTAAATACTCTTCTTGCAAAGAATAAAAAGAAAATAGCTTCTTTAAGTGCCCAGCTTAATAAATCGGGACTTACTATCAAGAGTCTTCAGACCAAGGTTGCTGAACTTGAAGCTTCTATGGCACAGCGCGAAACTGAGATTTCCGACATGAAAACTGCCCTTGCAGCCAAAGATTTCCAGATAAACCAGCTTAACGGTCAGGTGAGCGACATGAAGGTTGCCATGACCAATAAGGATGATACAATAAATTCTCAGACAAGACAAATGAATACAGCATTTGTTGTTACGGGTACTTATAAATCACTTAAGGAAAAAGGCGTTCTGAACAAGGAAGGCGGCTTCCTCGGAATAGGTCGTAAAGAAGAGCTTGTAAATGATTTCAGCGATACAACTTTTGCACAGATCGATATAACCCGGACCAAGACTATCCCGGTAAATTCGAAAGATGCAAAGCTGGTTACCGATCATCCGTCAAATTCATATGAAATGGTACGCGATAACAGCAACAAGATTGCTTATATCGAGATCAAAAATCCTGAAGAATTCTGGAAAGTAACAAAATATGCAGTAGTAGAGATTAAGAAATAGGTTGATTTGCTGACTGATATTCAGGGTTAAGTCATGTCAGGCAAAGTATCAGATCCCCGCCGGGAAACCGGGGGGATCTTTTATTTTATCGCCTTTTTCCTGTAATTGCATCTAACAATTGTAGGCTTTTTATCCTTACTCTCATTGGAAATCAGCAAATCTCCATTATCAAGAAATGTAATCCCCTCCGGCTGATTATACAGATCATCATCAAGCTTCTTCATGTATTCTATCTTTCCCTTAAGATCAAACACCATCAGAAGCTGTTCCATACCTGATAAAACGAAAAGCTTATTTGTTAAATGATTGATGGCTATATCAGAAATGCGGAATTCTATATCAGGTTCTTTTTTATCTTTCTTCTTGTGTTTATATGGTACATCAATATCATTCTCTTCAGCAAATTTTTTGATAGTCTTCATCTCAAATGTAAAAACAGGCACTTTGCCGGTCTCCATTGATCTGAGATCGAATCCATAAATCATTCTTTTTTTCTTACTTTCATCCTTATCTATATACTGATCCTTAGGACCCACCAGCAGCCTGTTGCCTTTACTGTCATAGCAAAGTCCTTCTATATTATAAGCGGGAACACCTGAACGGTAATACTTGCTCTCAGCAATCTCTGATCTGTAGTCGGTGACTTCAAAAAGAGCTCCGTCACTCCTCAGTACCCACAGTGAATTGCCTGCTTTTGTGATTCCTTCATAATCACCATTCTGGTAGAAAAGACTCTGGTCTGCCAGCCTGTCCTTTCCGATATCATAGAAATAGATTATTCCGTTCTCGTCCTGTATGCATGCTATGATATTGTTATCCAGGGATGTTATTCCTGAAATTTCATGAAGTGTATGGGGGAGTTCATATACCCTGTCAGGCTTTGACAGGTCATAATGTATCGGCGTCAGTTTATCGGACTTATCCTTGTCTTTAATGCTAAAGCTGATTAATAAGGCAATAAATACTGATAAAATAATGGAATAGAATCTCATATATGAAAGCCATTAAGGAAAGGGACATGCCTGGATCGTTACATTCATCTTTGTTTTTAATGTACCGGGAAGTCCATAATTATTACTTTTTATACAAAGGTATATAATTGTTGGAAATGATTTAATTCCTGAGCAGGGAGAGCCGGTATTGAATTATTTTGAAGATTCAGACTGGTATTAGCCAATCATTTGTATAACTTTGCCAGCCGATTTAATTTAGTTTTATTCGGTAAATACTATTTATCATGCCACTAAATATTTCAGATAATTTACCGGCGGTGAAAATTCTCGAAAATGAGAATATTTTCGTGATGAAGGAAACACGTGCGGTTCACCAGGATATCAGGCCGTTGCAGATACTTATCTTCAACCTGATGCCCACAAAGATCATTACAGAAACTCAGATTCTGAGGTTACTCTCTAACACTCCCCTGCAGGTTGAGATTACTCTGATCAATACCAGAATGCATCTTTCAAAAAACACACCAAAAGAGCACCTGGATGCTTTTTACCAGACTTTTAATGATATATCAGTACACAAATATGATGGTCTTATTATTACAGGGGCACCTATTGAACATCTGAAATTTGAAGAGGTCGATTACTGGGAAGAGATGGTGACTATTATGGACTGGGCAGAGAAGCATGTCACATCAACCATGTTTATTTGCTGGGCATCACAGGCGGGATTGTACCATCATTACGGAATACAGAAGTATATGATGAAGGAAAAGATGTTTGGGGTGTATAAACATAAGGTCTATAACAGGACAAATGTACTGTTACGTGGATTTGATGATGAATTCTATGCTCCTCACTCCCGGTATACTGAAGTGCGAAGACAGGAAATTGAAAAGATAAATGACCTTGATATACTGGCCGATTCGGAAGAGGCGGGTATCTACCTGGTTGCAACAAAGGATATGAAAAAGATCTTTGTAACCGGCCATTCCGAATATGATCCCCTGACACTTAAGGCTGAATATGAGAGGGATATAAACAAAGGACTCGATATTAGCATACCTGAAAACTATTTTCTGAACAATGATCCTTCCCTTGATCCGGTGGTTAAATGGAGAAGTCATGCCAACCTTCTTTTTTCAAATTGGCTGAACTATTGTGTTTATCAGGTCACTCCCTATATTCTCAATAATGGTCAGAAGCAGACGGGATAAAAATAATGATACCTTACTTTATTATTTTGCGGTGAATATTGTTTTAGCATTGACAAATTCCTTTATTCCTTGAATGGAAAGCTCGCGGCCATAACCGGAGTTTTTTGTTCCGCCGAAAGGAAGTCGCGGATCTGATTTTACAAGAGCATTGATAAACACTGCACCATCTGAAAATTCATGGGACAATTTCTCGGCCTGACTGATGTCCGAAGTAAAGAGCGATACTCCCAGCCCGAATTCTGAACTGTTAACAAGTTCTACTGCCTCATCTGTATTGTTAAATATTATTACCGGGGCAACGGGTCCAAACACCTCTTCTTCAAAAAGAGGCATACCGCGTTTAACGTTGGTGACCAGGGTGGGAGTATAGAAGGCATTTTTCCTTGTACCTCCGGTTATGATCTTTGCCCCGCTATCAACGGATCTGCTGACCTGTGCCTCAAGCGTTTCTGCCTGTTTCACACTTGCCAATGGTCCGATATCAGTATTGTCTTCCATCGGGTTCCCCTGTCTAAGCTTCTCTATCCCCTGCCTGAATAAACTGATAAATTCTTCAGCTATTGAGCTTTGGAGTACAAACCTTTTGGCTGCGATGCAACTCTGTCCTGCATTTTGCATTCGTGCCTTTATCCCAATATCAACAGCTTTTCCCACGTCAGCATCGTCAAGAACAACAAAGGCATTGCTTCCTCCCAGTTCAAGGACCGATTTTTTTATCCGGCTTCCGGCTCTTTCTGCAACCTTCTGCCCTGCCACAGTGCTTCCGGTCAATGAAATTGCCTTTACGGCAGGATGATCTATCAACCGGCTTACCTTACCCGAACCGGCAACCACATTGCTAAATACTGACTCTGGAAATCCGGCTTCCTTAAAAATATTCTCAATTTGTCGTGCACATCCCTGCACACTGGATGCATGTTTGAGTAGCACAGTATTTCCGGCCATGAGTGTGGGCACGGCGAACCGAAAGACCTGCCAGAACGGGAAGTTCCAGGGCATGATCCCCAGGATGGCACCCAGCGGCTCATAGCTTACATAACTAAGTTCAGCATCGGTCTTGATGATATCAGGTTTCAGGAAATCCTCACCATTATCGGCGTAATAGTCACATACCCAGGCACACTTTTCTATCTCTGCCATGGATTCGTGCAGAGGCTTACCCATTTCCCGTGTTATTGATCCGGCATATCGTTTTGTATTACTGCGCAACAATCCGGCCACGTTTTTTAAAAGTGATCTTCTTAACACGAAACCTGATTTTTTCCATTCTGCAAAGGCTTCACCCGATCCGGCGATGATTTGTTCAATCTTGTCGTCAGTGTACTCCTCAAATTCTTCAATAAGAGAACCGTCCCAGGGATTAATACTTTTCAAAATCATGATAATTAAATATTTATTGTTATATTCAGAGACAAACCTGATACAGGAAATCCCTTCTTAATGTTTTTCATGTACATAAAATTAAAACAATATTGGCGTTATACTGTTTTCTGATTGTGACAATTTGCAACTTAAACTGAGAGAATAATAATAACTGATGGCAGTTCTGTTTGTCCATTACCTTTAAGGGATTTGCAAATATCTGTATCTTTACCTATTCGAATCACTGAGGATGAAAAATTTTAATACTGAAATTCGCCTGGCCCGTGAAATGAGTTTGCTTGATGCCACTCTCATAGGTGTGGGTGCCATGATCGGGGCTGGAATCTTTGTCCTGATTGGAATTGCGGCCGGAGTTGCAGGTCCCGGCCTGATAATAACTTTTCTGCTGAATGCGGTCATTGCCCTGCTGACCGCCATGTCTTATGCTGAGCTGGGATCATGCTATCACGATGCCGGCGGAGGGTACCTGTGGGTCAAGGAAGGTCTGCCAAAGTGGAACGGTTTTCTCTCCGGATGGATGAGCTGGTTTGCCCATGCAGTAGCCTGCAGTTTATATGCTCTTGGTTTCGGGGCTTATTTTGAGCATGTACTCGGAGAGTTTGCCATTGTAATGCCTCACTGGGGATTCTTATCCCCTCAGAAAATACTCGCTGCAGGAACAGCCATTCTCTTTGCATATGTCAATTTCAAGGGGGCTTCTGAGACAGGTAAGATCGGAAATCTCGTTACAATAACCAAGATTATCATCTTATTGATTTTTATTGGTTTCGGGTTAGAACTGATTCTCAGAAAAGGTGACTGGCAAACTACCTTCAGCCCGTTTTTACCCAATGGCTTTGGTGGTGTCTTTAAGTCAATGGGACTTACATTCATCGCATTCCAGGGGTTTGAGGTAATAGCGCAGAGTTCCGAGGAGATAAAGAACCCGAGAAAAAATATTCCAAGAGCCGTGTTCCTGTCGCTGATCATTGTGGTTCCTATCTACATTTTGGTGGCAATAACAGCTATTGGGACGGTAAAACCCGACGGGATGACCCCCTGGGCATACCTGGCCGAGAAAAAAGAGATCGCCCTTGTTGATGTTGCAAGAAATTTCTTTAGAGGAGGAGGTATAATGCTACTTATTGGTGGTTTGATATCGACTATCTCCGCTCTTAATGCTACTATTTTTTCTTCTTCCAGGGTAGCATTTGCCATGGGACGCGATCGTAATTTCCCCACATTCTTCAGTAAAGTGCATCCGAAGAACTTCACACCTCACTGGTCAATAATGGTCTCACTGGTGATAATAGTGCTTATGGCAGTATCCCTTCCCATTGAGGATGTGGCAAGTGCAGCTGATATAATGTTTCTTTTGCTGTTCCTTCAGGTCAACCTTGCAATGATACGGCTTCGGAAGAAAAGAAAAGACCTTGACCGGGGATTTAAAGTACCCTTATTTCCCTATCTGTCTATTGCAGGGATCCTTCTTCTCCTCTTCCTGGCCATCTATATGTTCAAATACAGTATACTCGCCTGGGTTGTTACATTGATATGGAGTAGCATGGGGTTACTGGTATACAGGTTCTATGCATCCAGGAGAGAGATCGAACATATCAGGAAGGTACATACGCTCGAACAGATCTCCAAGAAAGAATATACCATCCTTGTCTATTTATCCGATAAAAGCAAGCTGTCAAGTATTTCACAGGTGGCATTCGCCATAGCCAAAAAGCACAGTGCGCGCCTTGTTTTTCTTTATATTGTGGAATTATCTGAAGGAGAAAAGCTTAAAGGGGGTATACAAAAAACGGATAAAGCAGATGAACTTATGCAGGAAGCACAAAACCTGGCTGAGGAATCGGGTATCCGTTCAAAATCAATAATAAAGATATCTCACCGTATATCAAGAGGTATTTATGATACATATGTCGAAGAGAACTGTAATTTCATAATCATGGACAGGGATAAAAGGAGCAACTTCTTTGAACGTTATTTTTCTTCTGTCATTGATTCTGTCCTTCAGAAATCCACTACCGAGGTAGCTATACTGCATGGAAGGTTAAAGCCTGGGAAGATACAGAATATCCTTATTCCATACAGCAGTGATATTCATACACAGCTTGCCGCTGAGATCATGCCGGCACTTAAGGACTATTTCGAAGCAGATATAAAATTCGGCATTGTATTTAATCCCGATACTTCACTGGAAGAACAGCAGAAAAAGATAGACCAGGTAACTGCAGTTCTTTCGGACAATGATATGGACGCTAAGATTGAGACAGCTGTTGATGCTGATATTCTACAGGGTATAATTAAATTATCGCTGAACAGTGACCTGATGGTGATGGGTGGAAAAACAGGCGATTTTATAGAGTTGCTTTTCGCCAAATCTATTGTCAGGGAAATAACGGAGCAGGTTGACTGTCCTGTTCTTTGGATTAAGGAATACGAGGAGAGAGAATCCTTCTTTTTATCATTATTTAAATCACAAAAAAATTAGCGGAGGCAAGATATGGAAACAAGAGTTCAGGATCAGTTTACCGGATTAGCAGATAATATTATTTCTTATCTGCCCAGTTTCCTGGCAGGGATCGTGCTCGTGCTTATTGGCTGGATCCTTGGCTGGGTAATCAAAAGGATTCTTATACAGATATCAATACTTCTCAGGGTCGACCGCTTCTTAAGAAGGTCGAAGTGGCAGTCTGATTTTTCAAAGGCAGATGTCAGATACGGGCTTTATAACCTGATTGGGAATATCGGGTTTGCGCTTGTATTCTTGTTGTTCTTTGATAATGCCCTTGTCGCCTGGAAGCTGACCATGTTATCAGATCTTCTCAGTAAGGGCATACTGTTTCTTCCGAAGATGATTATAGCTGTGGCTATATTCGGCCTGGGATGGCTGCTGGCTTTCTGGACTCAAAAGTCGATTTTAAAATCACTTCACAGGGAAGGAGTACCGAGGGCATCGCTTTTAGCCAAATTCTTTAAGATTATGATCCTTATATTTTTCTCAGCTATTGCACTTGTTGAACTTGATGTGGCACGCCAAATTGTAATAATAGGATTCTCAACAATATTCATAACCATAAGTGCCCTGTTAATAGTTATAACAGCTATTGGAGGAAAGAGCTTCACAGATAAGATAAGCGATTCATTCAGGGATCACCAGAAATAACATTTAACATATTTTTAACTCGCTATATTTTCATTTTTCCTTCGTGGTATTATAATTTTCGTGATTTTTCTTTTTAAGCATAATTTTTAAAGGATTATTTCTTATGGACATTGTCATTGAAAATCTCACGAAAAAGTATGGTAGCCAGAAGGCAGTAGACAATATCTCTTTAAAGGTGGCAACAGGAGAAATACTTGGTTTTCTGGGGCCTAACGGTGCCGGCAAGACCACCACCATGAAGATCATCACCAACTACATTGCTCCGGATGAGGGTAAGGTATTTGTAGGTGGTAAGCTGGTAACTGAGAACTCGCTGGAGATTAAGAAACATATTGGTTACCTGTCAGAAAGCAATCCTCTCTACGAGGACATGCCAGTTATCGATTTCCTTTCATTCTGTGCCAGAGTACAGGGTATCGGGAAATCGCGTATTCCTTCGAGGGTGGCTGAAATGATAAAGATAACCGGGCTTAACAGGGAAAAGCATAAGAAAATAAATGAATTGTCGAAGGGATATCAGCAAAGGGTAGGTCTTGCCCAGGCAATGATTCATAATCCTGATATACTCATTCTCGATGAACCTACATCAGGGCTTGATCCTAACCAGATTGCTGAAATACGTAAGCTGATACGTGAACTTGGTCGTGAAAAAACAGTTATCCTGAGTACTCATATTCTTCCCGAGGTGGAGGCCACATGTGACAGGATATTCATTATTAATAAAGGAAAGATAGTAGCTGATGGTACAGCGGAAACGCTCAGGAAACAGGCCCGCGGCGCTGACATTCTCAGGGTTAAGATTGAAGATGGTAACACAGATAATATTTATAAAGCACTCAGTTCACTCAGTGAAGTCTCCATGGTTGAATTTGCAGACAGAAAACTTAATAAGTTCGATATTCATTGCAGTACACAGGAAGTAAGACGAGATATATTCCGCCTCTGTGTAAACAATAAATGGGTACTTACCGAAATGACCCCGTTCGAGGTAAAACTTGAAGACATATTCAGAGACTTAACAATTAATTAAATGTACGAATGAAATCCGCTTATCCAGGCAGATCGCAGCTATGCAGCCAGTTGCCGGCTTATGGGTTTCGCGTAACCTTATGATAAAAATTTTTACACATGAAAACAATCTGGATAATTACCAGCAGAGAATTAAATTCATTTTTTGATTCGCTGATAGCCTTTGTAATGCTTGTTCTCTTTCTGGGCTTCAGCGGATTCTTTACCTGGATATCAGGTGCCGATATTTTTATAGTGGGGCAGGCCAGTCTGAAGACTTTTTTTTCAATTGCCTACTGGACATTGTTCTTTTTTACTCCTGCTTTGACAATGCGGTTGATTTCTGAAGAAAAAAAGACAGGGACTATCGAAATGCTCCTGACTAAAGCTGTTACTGACCGCCAGGTTATCCTTGGCAAGTATATCGCAACGTTGTTGCTGATAATAATTGCTCTTGCATTCACATTACCTTACGTGATTACTATCTCACAACTTGGTAACTTGGATGTCGGAGGCACTGTTTGCGGATACCTTGCGTTGATTCTTATGAGTGCGGCTTATGCCAGTATAGGCATGTTTGCCAGCAGCATAACCAGTAACCAGATAGTTGCTTTCCTTACAGCACTTTTTATCGGGTTATTCTTTCATATCATTTTTGAAGTTATGGCAGGAAGCATGACCGGATTTGTAGGCGGTATAGTCAACTCATTAAGCCTGAGTACCCATTTTGAGAGCCTGTCAAGAGGAGTGGTCGATTCCAGAGACCTGGTTTATTTCGGTTCAATAATTTTTATGGGATTGTTCCTTTCGGAAGTTTCTCTTTCAAGGAGAAATGCGTACAGCAAATAATTATCACTCAGGACATGAATTAAAAAGTATATAGGATGAAATCATTTAAAATATCTTCAACAATAATCCTGGTATCGGTCATAGTGATCATAGTAAATATCCTTGCAGAGAGCTACAGTTTCAGGGTTGACCTGACGGAAGGTAAGGAATATACACTTAGCAAAGCCACCAGGGATATACTTAAGAATCTTGATAAGCCGGTAACAGTAACGGCATATTTTTCAAAGGACCTGCCTCCCAGCATCAGCAGTGTTGCAGATAATCTGAAAGATATGCTTACAGAATATGGCAGGCGGTCCGGCGGTCTGGTAGTATATAAATTTGTGAATCCCAATGAAAACCAGCAGTTTGAGAAAGAAGCAGTGCAAAACGGGGTTCAACCTGTGATGATTAATGTCAGGGAGAAAGACCAGGTGAAGCAGCAAAAGGCATATATGGGAGCAGTGGTATCATTAGGTGAGGAGAAAGAGAAGATACCTTTCATGCAGCCTGGCTCAGCAATGGAATATGCTCTCTCAACTGCTATTAAGAAGCTGTCTGTAGTCAACAAGCCATCTATAGCGATCATCCAGGGTCACGGTGAACCGGAAATAAATGAAATAGCCCGTGTTTATACCGAGTTACGGGTACTTTATGATGTTGAGCCTCTGACACTGACCGATACATCAACAATCCCTGATAAATTCAAAACCATAGCTATTATACGGCCTGAAGATACTATACCGGCACCTCAACTGGCTATCCTTGATAAATTTCTTGCTAGAGGGGGGAATCTCTTCCTGGCACTTAATCGTGTCAAAGGTAATTTTCAGAACGCTACGGGAACTGCATTCAGTAATGGTATGGAAGGCTGGTTAAAAAAGAAAGGCATAACAATATCAGATAGCTTTATCATCGATGCGAATTGCGGGGTTGTAGGATTGCAGCAACAGCAGGGTGGTTTTACAATGACCACACAGGTGCAATTCCCTTATCTGCCGGTAATTCATAAGTTTGCAGATAACCCGGTCACAAAAGGTCTTGAATCAGTGAGCCTTCAGTTTGCCAGCCCGATCACATTCTCCGGGGACTCACTTGTTAAATTCATACCTCTTGCTTTTACATCTGACAAATCGGGGACCCTTAAGACTCCGCTTTATTTCGATATTCAGAAGCAATGGCAGACGTCAGACTTTCCTGAGTCCGGTCTGGTCGTTGCGGGAATCCTGGAGGGTAAACTCTCCGGACAAACTGACTCAAAGATGATCATAATATCAGATGGTGATTTTGCCCTGGGAGGGATTAACAGTAGCAGTCAGCTGCCTCCAGATAATATTAACCTGCTGGTAAACTCAATTGACTGGCTTTCGGATGATACCGGACTGATAGATTTGAGAACCAAGGGAATTACATCGAGACCCATAAAAAAGCTTAATGACGGAGCCAAAACATTGCTTAAATGGTTTAACTTCCTGGTACCCATAATCCTGGTGATCATTTACGGACTTATAAGAATGCAGGTAAACCGTAATAAACGCATAAAAAGAATGGAGGTGGATTATGACTAAGAGGTTTGATAACAAAAGACTTTTGTTCATTCTGGCCGGACTGGCAGTTATTCTGCTATTGACATTCCTAATAAACAAGCCAAAGGAACATGGCACCCTCAGGGAAAAGATGGCGGATTTCGATACTTCATCAGTTGAGAAAATTATTATTCATCCAAAAGCAGGTAAAGGGGAACCGTTTGAACTGGAAAGGAAAGATAACAGATGGTATGTGAAACAGGGTGATGTTATTTCTCCGTCTGTGAACGGGGAAGTTGATAATATGATGGGAGAGGTTCTTGGGATCAGACCTCAGAGTCTTGCTTCTGTGAGCAAAACAAGATGGAAGGATTTCGGTCTGACCGACAGCCTTGCCTCCCGTGTGGAATTTTTTGATAAAAGAGGAAAAGTACTCTCTGATATTATGTTTGGTAAAATGAATTACAGCCAGGCCGGTAATTCGCAGTATGCAGGTTATGGCGGTAATAACCTGCATGTGACCTCATATGTAAGGCTCCATAATGAAAAGGACATTTATGCAGTTGATGGTTTTGTTTCTTTTACCTTTAATACAGGTTTTGATGACTGGCGAGACAAGACACTGATAATAACCAAAACAAAGGATCTCACCGGTATAACTTTCTCTTATCCGGCAGACAGCAGTTTTATGCTTGTGAAAAATGGTAATAACTGGACAATAAACGGTCAAAAAGCCGATTCTTCCAAAGTGGCAGGATATATTAACTCACTCGCAGTGATGAATGGAGGTAAGATAGCTGATAAATACATTGCTGAATCAGAGCCTGTTTACAAAATGAATGTTACAGGTAACAACGGGCTGGATATAAATCTGGATTGCTATACAGGCAAAAAGCCGGATGAATATATATTGCATTCAAGTATTAATCCGGATCTGTATTTTTCAGCAAAATGGGAAAATTTACCCGGGAGACTTTTCAGGACCTCTTCATATTTTCTTATGCCTCCGGCAGTCAGGAAAAGATAATATATGGTTGAAAGGACTGTGATTGTTTTCAGGATTTAAGCTCATTCAAAGGCAGTGAAAACATAAATTCACTGCCTTTCTTTTCTTCGCTTTCCACCCATATCCTTCCATTTAGTTTTTCTATGAACTCTCTGCAAAGTTTGAGCCCTATGCTGGTCCCCTGTTCATTTTCAGTTCCAGGTGCAGAGTATTTAGTTTCCAGGCGAAACAGCTTGTCAATATTATCCTTTGGTATACCTACACCGTTGTCTTTTACTTTTACGATAACCTGTCTGTCATTTACAACAGAGCTGACCAGTATCACCCCTTTTCTGTAGGAAAACTTGATAGCATTGCTGAGCAGGTTGCGAAGGATGGTCCGTATCATATTTTTATCTGTGACAACGTAAATACTGTCATTTACCTCCGAATTGATTTTGATATCCTTATTAGCTGAAACCTGTGAGAGGGTTGATATGCTTTCATTAATGAGTTCTTTCAGATCGGTTATTTCAGGATTGATTTTCAGCAGACCGGTTTGTGATCTTGACCAGTCAAGCAGATTCTCCAGAATGGCAAATCCGTTTTTGGCCGAGTCGTTTATTATCTGTGCCAGGGTAACGACATTATCTGTGTCAAGATTCCCGGCGTTGTCTAACAAAAGTTCAGAGGAACCTATCAGGCTGGTAAAGGGATTCTTCAGGTCGTGAGCAATAATATTGAAAAACTTGTCCTTTGTGGCATTAAGTTCACGCAGTTTTACCTCACTCTCTTTCAGGGCTTCGTCTATCAATATCCTCTCAGTAAGCTCCTTGAAAAGGCGTGAATTTGCTTCTTCCAGGGCCCTGGTACGGTCGGTAACAATATTCTCAAGTTCCCTGTTAAATTCTTTCAGTTTCTCTTCGGTATTTTTCCGTTCAGTTATCTCGACGTCGAGCACCGTGTTTAGTTCTGTAAGCTCTTTGGTTCTCTCCCTGACTCGTATTTCAAGATCGTCATAAGCCTTTTTCAATGCTTCATCAGACTCCCTTCTCTTAACATCGATGGCATTAACAGATCTGGCTGAAAGCCAAATAAAGAACACAAAGAAAGTGGAATATATAAGTACTACCAGGACAACACCTACTTCCGATTCAAAGATCTCCATCCTTTCGCCTTTTATCCTCAGCCATCCGATTATTACCAGCAGGACGAGCAAGCCGGGGATTAGTTTTCTTGCCATAATACCTCCCATATTCTGTGTGGTAAAAACTCTCATAAGCCACGTTTTCGGTCTTATGAGCAGTATCACCAGCCCCATGAGACAAAATGAAATGCCTGATATAAGGGAAACAGGTATGTCAGGTGATGATGAAAAGGAATAGACATTAAGCACATAACTTGCCGGCACATAATAACTTGCCAGCAATACCGGTAATATTAATATATGAACCCAATCGTTCAGCCCTTTTTTCCCTGCCAGCATCATGTTCATAATGATTCCGAAAAAAACAAAAATAACTGCAGAGGGGAGAGACATCCTGCTACCATCTGACAGGAAATGTAAAGGCCACCTTGTCTCTTCAATTGATTTTTCCAATCCGGGAAAATAACTTATTGCAGTCGCAATACCTGTTGCTATTATAACAGCAGGAAAAATTACAGTCAGTGGCCTTTTACCCTTAAAATTCACCTGAAGCTGAATTAGTGCAAGTGAAAGAGCAAGTAGCATAAAGGAGACAGCAGTTATAGCCTGCATAGGCTTCCATGAAGATAAAAAACTCTTCAATACCGTGATGTCAAATATCCATCCCAGTATATTCAACAAACTCATAATGATGACCGCCAGTATTGAGATCCATACTGTGATAACAGATCCTTCTGAAAGTCCTGGCGAAACCAACCGGGGATCAATATTTCTGTTATGATTGTCAGATGTCATTTACCCGGAAGTTTAGTAAATAGATTTTTGTTTAACATACCACACCATCCTGTTATCACAAATAGTGGTAAATGGTTTAGCCGGTTGCACATATAGATTAAACAGTATTTTACCTTTTAGCTATTGTTTTATAAAATTAATTGATTTTATCAGAATCTGCTTTTAAATTAAGATAAATTTAACTTACAGATATATTACATTTAACTGGCTGTGTAACATTAATTGCTATAATGATGTTTTCTTTGTATATTAAATGTCAAATTTTTTTGTTTAAATATTATAACCCTGGTCGTTATGAAAGTATTACTGGTTGAAGACGATCCTAAGATTTCCTCCTTTGTTAAGATAGGCCTGGAAAGTAATGATTGCCAGGTTGATATAGCTTTCGATGGAATAATTGGAGAAAAACTTGCCTTATCCAAGAAGCATGATATCATTGTTCTTGATGTAGTTGTTCCGGGTATCTCAGGTTTTGAATTGTGCAGGAAAATAAGGGATAGGGGAATTCAAACCCCGGTAATGATGCTTACCTCACTTGATACCCTGGATGACAAACTTACAGGCTTTGATTCCGGTGCAGATGATTATCTTGTGAAGCCATTCAGCTTCCAGGAACTATATGCGAGGCTTAAGGCACTTAACAGGAGAAAAGTCGATAGTGATGTGAGTCCCGTGCTTAAATGTGTGGATCTGGAACTTGATACAAACACCAGGAAAGTATTCCGCAGCGAAAAAGAGATTAATCTTACAGCCACAGAATACAAGATACTGGAACTTCTGCTGGGTAATAAGGATAAAGTATTCGAGAGAGTGGTTATTGCTGAAAAAATCTGGGGCTTTTCCTTTAATTCCGGTACAAACGTTATAGATGTTCATATAAACTCCCTGAGGAAGAAAATAGACAGGAATTTCTCTCCAAAGCTGATACATACCCGGAAAGGATTTGGCTATGTACTTAGTGAAGCGCCACAGGAATAATTTTCTGCTGATCAATCCTGAATAAACAAAACCTCCTGCATTTTTCAAACCTCCCTGAATTGCCTAATACAGGCATCTATTCTTAATGAAATCTTAATCCAACATTAATGAGGGTTTAATTTAAAATTGCCCTGTTGATCCTAATTTTATAAAGTTAAAATATATTGAAATAATCTTACAGGTTAAGATACTGAAAAGGAATACTGAAAGGAGTTATAATGAATTTCGAATTACCGGAATTACCATATGCGTTGGATGATCTTGAACCATATTTATCAGGAAAAACAATAGAACTTCACCACCTGAAGCATCATAAGTATTATCTAAATCGTTTAAACAGCCTTATAGCAGGTACAAATTTTGAAAACAAAGACCTCGAGACAATCATAAAAATAGCTGATGGCGCAATATTCAATTTTGCGGCACAAACGTGGAATCATACTTTTTATTTTGATGCATTAACTCCTGAAGCAATTGTCCTGACCGATAATTCATTAAAAGAAGCTATCATTGAGAATTTCGGATCAGTAAAATTTCTCAGGACATTATTTATAAAAACTGCATTATCTCTCTTTGGCGCAGGATGGGTTTGGCTGGTGCTTAACTCAAGAGGAGGAGTGGAGATTGTAAGGGAAAACAATGCAGGCAACCCATTAAGAAGAGGTATGTTCCCACTGCTTGCATGCGACCTGTGGGAACATGCTTATTACCTCGATTACCATAACAGAATTGAAGAATATCTTGATGCCTTCTGGAAACTGGTTAACTGGAGGTCTGTGGCAGGCCGGTATTCAGAAGCAATTAAATCACTTAATACTTATCATATAAATCAATGAGCATTATCAAACTCTCATATGTCATCAACATAAAAATGTTGATTTATTATTAAACCAAAAATTTAAATATTTCAGAAAAGATGGGAACAACAACAAAAAAAACAAAAAGGACAGTGAATAAAAGCGTATCACAGTCAAGCTCCGCAAAAGAAGTAAAAACTATTACCAGGGAAGATATCCGCAAAAGAGCGTATGAAATATATCTTGAAAATCTCGATAGTTATAACGATCCCCTGGAGGACTGGTACAATGCTGAAAGAGAGTTACGTGAAACCGGAGAGTAAGGCTCAGTCAACTGGTTAAAGTCAGTGCTGTAACCCTGATATTTATAATTGGTGAAATATAACTGCCAGAATGATATTTTTTATGGCAAAAACATTCCTTTATATAAAGAACTCAAAAATAAAAATAGATATAAAAGGCTGATGAGAACTCTGCAAAAAGCAATATTCCTGACCTTTTTCCTGTGGCTGGCTGCGGTGGGACTTTCCTTTGCACAGGTAAAGGTATGGTCTGTGGATGATTGCATACAATATGCCCTGGAGAAAAACATACAGGTACAGAAAGCCAAAGTGAGCAATGATATTAACAGCATCAATCTTCAATATGCCAGATCGTCCCGGTATCCGTCTGTCAGCGGATCGGTACGGCAGAACTTTGACTGGAGTAACAAGTTAAATACAACAACAGGATCTACTGTTTTCCGCGAAGGAGATGGAACCAATCTCTCGGTAAGTTCAGGCATGACTGTTTACAATGCGGGTAAAGTACGAAACAGTGTTAAAAGAGCTGAAACAGAAAATGAAGCAGACAAGTATAACACTGAAGTAATTAAAGAATCTGTGAGCCTTAATGTTCTCAACGCCTATCTTCAGGTTCTTTACGCAGAAGAACAGGTTAAGAACAGCGAGGATCAGATATCATCACTTCAGGACCAGCTTACACGTGCTGAGGAAAGGCTTAAGCTGGGAGCTATAGCAAAATCCGACTATTTGCAGGTTAAGTCTCAGCTGGCTACGGAGAAGCAGACTCTTGCATCTTCGGAAAGCCAGCTGGCAATTAACAGGATAACACTTATGCAGTTGATGGAACTGCCCGTAAGTGATGATTTTACGATCGAGCATCCGAATCTTGACAGCCTGATAAACCAGAGACTTTTACCAGATCCAAAGGAGGTTTACCAGATAGCCCTGGGAATAAAGCCTGAAGTCAAAAATGCAGAACTTAACAAAAAAAGCGCAGATTTGGCTGTCAGCATAGCAAAAGCAGGCTATTTCCCGGACATTACCCTGAATGCAGGTGTGTCGACTTTGTATTCATCGAACCAGACTGGATCATCATTCGGTTATCAGATAAACAATAATATTAGTCCGTCAGTGGGGCTAACAGCATCAATACCTGTTTCCCTTAACCGGCAGGTAAGGACAAACGTGGATATTGCAAGAAAAAATACTGAAAATGCCAGCCTTGACGAACTTAACACAAAAGATGTGTTAAGAAAGGCGATCGAGCAGGCCTGCCAGAACGTGATTTCGGCCCAGACAGAATATGATGCCAGCCTGCAGGCGTATAATGCCGTTAAGGAATCCTATGATGTTGCAAACGAAAAATATGCCCAGGGACTGATGAGCTCTGTGGATTTCCTGATCCAGAAGACCAGTTATATCTCTGCCGAAAGCACATTACTCCAGTCAAAATACAGGCTTATTTTCAGCTATAAGGTACTTGACTTTTACTCAGGGCAAAGCCTGTCATTTAAAAACGTAAAATAATATTCTAATAAATAACAGTATAATGAAAACCGGCAGAAAGATCACATTAACAGTATTTGCAGCTTCGGCAGCAACAGTGTTACTTGTGATGAGTTCCTGTAACAGGAACAATAATGGATATACCCTGGAGACAGCAACAGCCAAAACGGGTTCAATAGTAAATACAATTACTGCAACCGGCACAATTGAAGCTGACACTACTGTGCTTATTGGTACACAGGTATCGGGTATTATCCGTAAGATATATGTGGATTTTAACTCGGTCGTTAAAAAGGGGGAGTTACTCGCTGTCCTCGATACTACTCCGCTACAGACAGCTGTACGTCAGGCTCAGGCCAACCTCGACCAGGCAAGAGCTGAAGTGGAATACCAGAAGGCTACATTTGCAAGGTACCAGGCCCTGCTCCAAAAGAATCTGATAGCACAGGCCGACTTCGACCAGGTGAAATATAATTATGCAACGGCAAGAGCAAATCTGAAAACTGCAAGTGCAGGATATGACAAGGCACTTGTCAACCTGAGCTATGCGACCATTGTATCCCCTATAAGTGGTGTTATCCTGAACAGAGCTGTCAACCAGGGCCAGACGGTAGCAGCCAGTTTCAACACTCCGAACATGTTTACTATAGCCAATGACCTGACCCAGATGCATGTCGAGGCGGATGTTGATGAAGCTGATATCGGGCAGGTCCGGCAGGGGCAGCCTGTTGATTTTACAGTCGATGCCTATCCGGATGAAGTATTCAAGGGTGATGTCAGACAGGTCAGACTTCAGCCAACCGTTACATCAAACGTGGTAACATATACTGTAATTGTTAATGCTCCGAATCCTGAAAAGAAATTAATGCCTGGGATGACAGCTAACATAACTGTACTGGTACAGAAGGTTGACAGCGTGTTGGTGGTACCGGGACAGGCATTACGTTTTACTCCCGATGCCGCCTTTATGGCTGAGTATATGAAACAGAATTCTCAGGGCAGGAGTGAAGGAGCTGAAGGTATGCAGCGTGGTCAAAGGCAGCAGGAGGCTCAGACCACAGAAGGTGCGGGAATGTTTGAAGGCAATACAGGCAATGAGCACAGACCGGTAAGGGTATGGATCAAATCAGGAGACTCATTACATCCTCAAAGAGTGACCATAGGTGCTTCCGATCCTGTTAACACTGAAATTACATCAGGACTCAAAAAAGGAGATGTTGTGGTCTTGTCCATGATTCCGGCAGAAGATACAAATCCTTCACAGAGAGGAAACGGTACATCCAGCCCATTCATGCCACGTAGGCCAAGAAGAACAAGAACAACAAGAACAAGCAGGTGATAAGAAATGAGCCGGTTATTATGAAGAAACTTATTCAGATAATACAGTTGAAAAAGGATTACCATGTTGGTGAAGTCACCGTTCACGCTCTGAGGGGTATAGATATGGCTGTAGAGGAAGGAGAATTTGTAGCAATAATGGGAGCCAGCGGTTCGGGAAAGTCAACAATGCTTAATATTATAGGTTGTCTCGACAAGCCCTCTGAAGGTGATTATATCCTCGACGATACAAATATATCTGCCCTGAGCAAAAACCAGCTGGCTGCTCTCAGGAACAAGAAACTTGGATTCGTATTCCAGAATTATAACCTGTTGCCAAGAACTACTGCCCTTGAGAATGTTGAGTTACCGCTTCTGTATAATAAAGCTGTAAAGGCAAAAGAAAGAAGAGAGAGATCGCTTGCAGCACTGGAATCTGTCGGTTTGTTAGACCGCCTCGATCATAAACCGAACCAACTGTCCGGTGGTCAGCAGCAGAGAGTAGCTATTGCCCGGTCTCTTGTAAATGACCCTGTTGTGATACTTGCTGACGAGGCAACCGGGAACCTCGATACCAGAACCTCGTATGAGATCATGGCTCTATTCCAGGAGCTCAATAACAAGGGAAAAACAATAGTATTTGTAACACATGAGGCTGATATTGCAAGGTGCGCCACCCGTAATATTATTTTCAGGGATGGAATGATACTGAGGGAAAGTCTTGTTTCGAACAGATTGAATGCCAGGGAAATGCTTGCTAGCATTCCACCTGATGATGACTAGTTAAAATATTGGAAATGAGTATAAAGAATCTATTCAAAATAGCTCTCAATGCCTTAATGAGAAACAAGTTCAGGGCCTTTCTTACAATGCTCGGCATCATAATAGGTGTGGCTTCTGTCATAGCCATGCTCGGTATAGGTGAAGGCTCAAAGGTCAGTATACAGCAACAGATCTCAGGTATGGGACTGAACCTGGTAACAGTTATACCGGGTTCCCAGGAGAGAGGAGGAGTGCAGTTCGGTATGTCCACCATGCAAAGCCTGAAAGAATCGGATGTAAAGGCTATACTTAATGAGTGTCCCGCTGTGCTGGCTGCCACACCGGAAGTAAGAGGCAGTGGTCAGGCAGTCTACGGTGGTAAGAACTGGCCTACAACAATATATGGTGAAAATGACAGCTATCTCAAGATAAGGGAGAGGAGTGTAAGCTCAGGTCGGATGTTCACAGAACGGGAAATATCTTCCGCATCGAAAGTATGCTTGCTTGGAAAAACGGTTGTGACAAACCTTTTTGGACCGGGAGCCAATCCCATAGGGCAGGTCATCCGGTTTAAAAAGATACCGTTCCTGGTTATTGGCGAACTGGCACCGAAAGGACTTAACACTTTCGGGCGGGATGAAGATGATCTGATAATTGCACCTTATACAACTGTGCAGAAACGTATACTGGCTATTCCATATATACAGGCGATTTATACATCGGCAGTCAATTCAAAGGCGACTGACCTTGCTTCAGATCAAATAGAGGCGACTCTTCGAAGGCAACACAAGATCAAGGCTTCAGGACAGGACGATTTCAGGATACGGAGCCAGGCTGAACTGTTATCAACATTCAGTTCTGTGAGCAATATCCTTACCGTCCTGCTCGGAGCTATTGCAGGTATATCATTGCTCGTTGGTGGTATCGGCATCATGAATATCATGTATGTGTCTGTAACAGAAAGAACCAGGGAAATTGGCCTGAGGATGGCAATCGGAGGCAAGGGATTCGATATTTTGCTTCAGTTTCTCGCTGAATCAATACTGATCAGTATAACAGGCGGTTTATTGGGCATACTTCTTGGTGTCGTGGCTTCAAAAATTATTGGTTCTGCAATGTCTTGGCCTATTGTGATACTGCCAAGCTCAGAACTGTTATCTTTTGTAGTATGTTCGGTCATAGGAATATTCTTCGGATGGTACCCGGCAAAGAAAGCTTCAAACCTTGATCCTATAGACGCCCTGCGCTATGAATGATCTGTCACAGATGCCCTTAACATTTATTATATGTCAAATCTGAACTGGATTCTAATACCGGTAGTTGATACATTGGGCAGGTTAGTATAGGTGAACCTCCTTATAAGATCCACGCGGAATATCCTGAATAGATTTGAGACACCAACGCTGGCTTCAATATATGGTTTTTTCTCCAGGGTATAGGTCAGTGGAATTCCGTCACCTCCTACCGGAAATTTGAAGAGGTCATTATGATAATCAGGGTTGTTATTAGTATCAAGTCCCCCGTACAGGACTTTCAGGGTAGCCACTTCACGCAGCTTCAGTTTTTTCAAAAGAGGTACCTTGTTAAGAATAAATCCGTTGAAGCTGTAATCTACATTAAGTGCAACATATTTGTCACTTACAAATTCGAGAAAATTCATCAGGTTATATGAGTCTTTCTGATAGGAATATGTCTGGTTTGCCCTGTGGATAAAAAGCAGTGGATAGGGCACCCTGCCAAAGATTCTTCCTGCTTCCAGCGAAACATCAGTATATCCTATTACCGAAAAATAATACCTTCTGCTGATGTTAAGCTGCAGTCTAAGGTAATTATAATCATTGTCTATACTTTTAAATCCTCCAGCTGCCTTCAGTTGAATTGTCGGGTATTTACTCGGGAAAGGATACCTGTATAACTTACCCTGGTAAAATGATTCATTCTTAGCATATCTGAGTCCCAGTGATACTTCCGAAATATTAATATTGTTAATGCTGTTTGTCCCGGCCAGATAATCCTCGTTGTTGAAAAAGAGATTGCCATAGGCAGATTGCTCTGTGAAATTATAACCCAGGGTATATGAAAAGTGATTTTCAAATTCATTGAGAAATTCCGTTCTGAAGGTCCTGTTCAGAAAGAACTTATCATTTACGCCCCTCTTGAAAGACATAAAGACATTATCACCCTGTGTAAACTGGAATTCCTGGCCCGGTATCCTGGTGTCGGTCATGTAGCTTAACTTTAGCGATTTAACCGGGAACTGGTAGATTGTCCTGGGAGTGAACGAGTAGGTTATCCCGGCTCCGTATTTGAATCTTTTATCCCTGGAGCCATAGGCAAGATAACCATCGATTGTTAATTTTTTGCTGAAAGCGGGAGTAGTTCTTCCTCCTATCTTGAACCTTGAACCCTCAACAGAATTAAAACTGTAGAAACTGTCGTCCGGTCCCAGTTCGATCTTCCCCAGATTTAGAAAATCGGTGGTAAGAAGCATAACCACATTCATTTCTCTACGGAAAGCCGGAACCCTGTTAAGAGAATCGACTATAAAATATATTCCTTTTTCTGTTTTTGTAAGCGGAACGGGCCGGTTGGCCGCCAGATAAATGGAATTAGCCGAAGTCGGATCTGTATTGTCCACCTTCTCAGGACCTTTGAATACCTTATTATCGATTGGTTCGTCAATCCTGTAATTATCATATACCAGAGTCCTCTGGCCATACAAGCCAAGAGTACTCTTCATGATGCCGAAATCTATCGCTATCTCTTCTTGTGACAGAAGCCAACCATATTCACCGTGTTTACTGAAGTCCTGGGTTACGGAAATACTCTGAACCCAGTCGATATTGGTATTCTTGTTGATCCCAATGTCAATTTTTCTGACCGCATAGCTTGTATCAAGAGTAATATACAGGTAACCGTGGAATAAGAAATCTGACTTATTGCGTGGTTCAAAGAATAACCTTATACACCTGGTATCTCTTACCATTAATGTATCGGTAATGTAGTACCTGTAAAAAACAGGTGCACTTTTGGATATAGGGCTCAGGAATTTATTGGTAAGGAACAGTATCTCGTTATCATATATGTTAATATGTTGATACAGGTAGTCAAGGTTGGCCGCCACCCCCTTATTATCAAGATACTGGTTAAGATTTATTGTCTTTGAAGCAAGAGTAATCTCTTTATTTGCTTCCGGCTCCCTTCTGTAATAATGTTCCGAAAGATCTTCCCTGATAAAAAATGGCAGTATTTTATTGCCTATACGTTTTGTTGTGTCGATATTATCAAAAATGAACATGTATTTTCTGAAAAGTGCATTTTGTTCAAATTTATCGGTAACATTACTGAAGGCAAACTGGACTTTTTCATACTGTCTGAATTCAAGATAGTCAAATCTTTCTTTCCTGTTTTCATCTTTCTTCTCAACTACCTTTTCAATCAGTTCCACGGCAGGATTATCTTTATTCCTGTACGCTTTTCGTGCCGGCTTTACGACAACCTCATCAATAGCTATCGATGACTGGTTGAGATTTATATTTATTGTCTGTGTCCTGCCCTTCTGAACAGGATGAACCTGGGAGTCATAACCAATGAATGAGCATATGATGTTAGCCGAAGGATTTAAAGTCTCAATACGATATTTCCCGTTCGAATCCGTAATGGTTCCCACAGTGGATTTTTCCATCACAACATTCGCACCCACAAGGGGCTCTCCTGTTTTTGCATCTTTTACCTCTCCGGTAACAATAGTCCTGTGCTGTACCTGTGCAGTTGCATCTAACCAGCTCATACCCTGGAACAGCAGAAATAAAACAAATAGATGTTTAAATGGAATTGCCTTCATATTTTCTAAAGAACCATCTTCGGAATATTTGCAGCGAAAATACTAAAAACCTGATTGGTATAACGTAAAATTAAAATATATGTTCAGGCCATTTACAGCAAATAACCCAGGTGCAGGCTGCAAGAGGTTTACAGATACTTTCACAATTTAAATTTCACGTTATTTTTTCCCCCGGAACATTCAGGCAAAGTTCCTTTTTGATTGTTTAATATAGCCTGTTACAATCAGGTACTGGGCAATTATATATGTTGTCATAATAAAGATTCGGGCTGAAGGTATGGAATAGCTAAACTTGTTTACTGCTATCATTGAGTCGCTTAGTACGAAAAGAATTGCACCGGCCAGTACCAGGTTGTAGCTTCTGCTGGTCACCTTGTTATACCTGTTTATAGCGCCTGAAAGCATTGTAAGGATCACAACCGCATATACGATAACCGGCAAACGCATATCGCCAAGACTTTTATACAGGTAGCCTATCAGAACCACACCATATATGATCACAGGTAACAGTAAAAAAGACCTTTTAAGGATTATGTAGTTTTTACCTTTTGTTGTAAAAAATACTGTAAGATACATCACATGAGCCAGCAGGAAAGAAGCAAGTCCCGGAACAAACATTACTTCGCTTTCAGGAAGCTCAAGGAAAATATCCCCTGCCCATGAAAAGAACAATCCGGCAATGATCAGGATGTCCATTCGCATGTATGAAGGCCGAATGTTTATAATTAAAATCACAGCCAGCAAAGGCATAATAAGAGCTTTGTTAATAATAGCTATATTATTGCCGGCATTCATTTCTATTAAAATGAACAGCAGGCTTACTGCAAAATACAATACTGATAGGATCCGGGTCTTCATTCAGATATACAGATCAAAATTTCTAAAGCAAATTAAAGATATCAAAAAAAC